>ENA-ORTG01000226-ORTG01000226.1-human-gut-metagenome-genome-assembly--contig:-NODE-226-length-61290-cov-20.227615_pt1 | contig 61290 bp, 75 predicted proteins | sample MGYA00241906_ERZ509176 | MGnify/ENA primary metagenome ERZ509176 (study PRJEB26280, sample SAMEA2338811) | human gut metagenome | biome: human gut; feature: human-associated habitat; material: faeces...
TAGTCTTTTCTTTTTCTTCGCATTATTTACACACTATATAATGAAAGGAGGTCTTTTATATGAATAAAGACATTTTAACTAAAACTAAAAATTGGTGCGAGGAGCATAAGAAAGAAATTGCTATTGTTGGAGGAATGGTTGTATTTGGTGGTATGGCATATTTCGGATTAAAAAGAAATAAATCTAGAAATGTTGTAGATACATTAGATACAGTATCAGATGTAGCTTCAAATGTAGCGATGAATTTCGAAGATGACGCCGCTGATTTAGGTAGAGATTGTATAATGACTTTTACAGTAGAAGAAACCGGAGAAAACGCGTAATTGCAAGAGATACGCTATATTTACAGTTTCTATAATGAAGGAGGATAGATTGATATGAATGAAATTATTATGAAAGGTATTTATGATATGGTGCTTAGCTTAGTAACATTAATGCTATTATTTGCCGCTGGATATTTAGTTGGGCAAATAAGAACAGAAAGAGAATACGAGAAAAGAGGCTATAGAATAAAACCGAAACACAGTAATACTAAAGCACAATTTATCGATGTTCACGATATTAATTACGATTGAGTCTTAACAAAGGCTCTTTCTTTTATATTTTGAACACGCGAAGAAAACCTATACTTTAATGAAAGGAGTGATATTCATGAAATATCTAACAAAAACACAACAAAATTACATTTTAGCGGAAATGGAGAAAAATCCAGTATTGGACCATTGTGTAGCTAATTGGATTCGAGAGACTAAAGAAGTATACTACGATAAAGGCGTAGAAGATATTTTGAAAGCGTGTGAATCTGAATTCAATAGAGGACGTAGAAAAGGTCACTTACAGGGAATTATGCTTGCAACGTTGGTAGTAGGTTGTGGATATTTGTATGGTATGTATACTGAAAGCAAATCCGAAAAACAAGACTGAGTCTTAACAAAGGCTCTTTCTTTTTTACGCGATATATTCAAGGTATTTAATGACAGAAAAGGAGGAATAAATTATGAAAAAACTGTCACAAAATTTAAAAAGGAAAAAGGATTGGGTTAAAAATCATTCGTTAGGGATTTTAACTTATGGAATTACAGGAATATCTGTACTTGGCACTGGTATTGTAATGTACAAATTGCATAAAAGCATGCAAGAAGATACATCGGTATGTCCTCTGATGCTTAATGATATTCCGTTGTATCAAATAGGTGAAAAATTGTTAGACGAAATTATGAAACAACATGCCAATTGTTTAGATCCTGAAGCATTAGTGAACTTATCAATAATTTATTCAATAGACGAATAGTCAGAGTTAGAGTCTTAACAAAGGCTCTTTCTTTTTATTCTAGGTTAAGCATATAGGTTACATAAATCAGTGATATTTTAGTAAAGTGGTTATTACGCAGAATAAGCATTCTCTATATTGAAAAGGAGGTAATTATTATGATTAATTACAAAGAAGCATTAGACGGAGAGATATCTACAGAACTTGAAGTATTGGAGAGTATGGAGACAAACTCAGAAGATTACAAAATTATGGTTGAAGGATTAACTAAGTTAATCGATAGGTCAATGGAATTAGAGAAAATTGAAATTAGTAAAGCTCAAGAAGCTGAAAAGATTAAAAATGAAGCTGAAAAGATGAAATTTGAAGCTGAACAAGCTAAGACTAATAAGATTTTTCAATGGATTGGTTATGGTATTAGCGCAGCAGGAATTGTGATACCAGTAGCTGTAACAATCTGGGGAACTAAAGTAACTCTAAACTTTGAGAAAGAAGGTACTGTTACGACGATGATGGGAAGAGGATTCATCAATAAATTACTGCCTAAGAAATAGAATTGAGCCTAACAAAGGCTCTTTCTTTTATTTTTTCTTAAGGAGGAATTTATGAGATACCATTATGAGAAACCTGAACGATATTTTAGTAATTACGGTGAAATTTATGAATGCAATCATCCAGTATACAACAAATGCACATTATATTTAATCAACAACAAAGGTCTTGCTATAATCCAGCAATATTTTGATTCAGATACTAAGAAGAGTCATTGGGCTGAGATAGATCCTTGGCTTACAGACGTGTTATATTTACATCCAAGATTCAAAGAATACTTCGATAGCAAAGCTAAAAAGTGCAAGAATGGTTTATATCCTACAGTTAGCATACGACAAATCATGTGGGCTTTAAGAATGAAACCTCTCAAGAAAGAGCGATGGGAAACATATTTTGATAGGAAAGAGATATAAAAACGCATTATTTACAACCTCTATAATGAAAGAGGAGGAATCTAAAATGAGTAAAACTATTACAGTTGATGACAGATCAATGAAGGAGAAATTTGAAGATTTTAAATTGAATTGCAAAACAAAAATAAGACAAGGATGTGAATGGTGTAAAGAAAATCCTGAAATCGCTATTGTTGTAATTCCGCTTGTTGCGAAAACTGGAACTAGCTTGGTTAAAGCAGTTAGTAAAAACGTAAACTTGAAGAAACAAGAATCGATTAAGAATTTATATTGCTATGACAGATCGTTAGGTCATTATTGGAGTTTAAGACGAGAATTGACAAATCAGGAATGGCTCGAAGTTGATCGTAGAAAAAAAGCTGGAGAAAGATTAGCGGATATTTTAGAATCTATGAAAGTTTTAAAGTAAAGAGTCTAACAAAGACTCTAAGCTTTTCTCTTCGCGAAATTTACAAGGTGTATAGTGAAAGAAGCAGGTAGCTCTAATGGTAGAGCGCTAGATATATTCTAGAGGGTGCGAGTTCGAATCTCGTTCTGCTTCTTTATATTTTTCTAAATTAGAGGAGGAATCATCATGTTAAACAAAAAGAACGCATCCATAATCTTAAGTTGCTTAGGGGCTGTAGGTGTTGTAGCGACAGCAATCGTTACAGCTAAGGCTACAATCAAAGCGGTTGATATTTTAGAAGATGCAGAAAAGGACCACGAATTAACGAAGAAAGAAAAGATTAAAGCCGTAGCACCAACTTATATTCCAGCAGTAGTATTAGGAGCTTCTACTGTTGCATGTATATTTGGAGCAAATGTATTAAGTACAAAGTATCAAGCATCACTTATAAGTGCATATGCATTAGTGAATAGCTCATATGAAGATTACAAAAGAAAATTAAAAGAATTATATGGTGAAGACGCACATAAAAAGATTATGGATGAATTAGCAGTTGAAAAAGCTAATGATGTTTGTGTCTCAGCTGAATCAATGTTAAATTATTGTGATATTTCAGTAGACGGAGAAAACGCTGAGAAAAGACTATTCTACGATGAGTTATCTAAAAGATATTTCGAAGCAAGCATTGAGCAAGTTCTAGCTGCTGAGTATCATCTAAATAGGAATTTCATGCTAAGAGGATATGTTACTATAAACGAATTCTATGAATTCTTAGGAATAAGTCATATTGACGGTGGTGATATGTTAGGCTGGGATGTTTGCGAGGAGATATTCTGGATTGACTTTGATCATAGGAAAATTACTTTAGATGATGGTATGGAATGTTGTTATATTTCTACCGTGTTCTCACCTAGTGAAGATTGGTTGGAGTACCAATAGAATATACCACGCGAAATTCGCAGCTACTATAGTGAAAGGAGTGATATCATGTCACAGAATAAAATCAAATATTTAGGTTATGCATTATCAGTTGCAGGAGCATTAGTTGGAATGGGATCCGATTGGATTGCCAGAAAACAACTAGTTGCTAATATGTCTGATAGCAAAGAACTAAAGGATTTAATTGACAAAGCTGTACAAGAAGCACTAAAAGCAAAATAGTTAGGAGTCAAGCAGACTCTTAGCTTTTTATTTTTGAAATCATCAAAAGGAGGAAAATGTCATGGAAAAGATGAAATCAAATGTTAAAATGTTACTAAGTAACGTTGGAAGAAATGTGGATAAGTATAGTCCACAAATCCTATTAGGTGTAGGTATCGCAGGTATGATTACTGCAACAGTATTAGCAGTTAAAGCTACACCTAAAGCGATGGAAAACATCAAAGAAAAGAAAGAAGAACAGAAAGTTGATAAATTGACTACTGTAGACACAGTTAAGGCTACTTGGAAATGTTATATTCCAACAGTAGTAACTGGAGGTCTATCAATCGCATGTTTAGTTACATCTAATTCAGTACACACAAGACGTACTGCTGCATTAGCGACTGCGTATGAAGTATCTAGAACTGCTTTACGAGAATACAAAGATAAAGTAGTAGAAGTTGTAGGAGAAAAGGAAGCTCAGAAGGTTTCTGACGAGGTTGCTAAGGATAAACTTCAAAAGAATCCGGTGAATGAAACAAACATTATCATGACCGGAGATGGAGATGTGCTTTGCTACGATAGCTTGTCAGGGCAATATTTCAAATCAAACATTGACGCGATTCATAAAGCGGAGAATGAGGTTAACTATACTTTGCTAAATGAATCATATACATCACTAAATAGCTTCTATGATATGTTAGGTATTAGAAACACTAAGCTAGGTGGTGAGTTAGGTTGGAATATTGACAGTGGCCAGTTGAAGATTGATATCTCATCAGAGATTGCTGAGAATGGTCAGCCATGCTTAGTATTGGAGTATGATATTTCACCAAAGTATGATTACTGGAAGATGTGCTACTAGCGAAATGCTAGTAGTCGTCTTTTATATTTATAGATACACATGATAAAAACACGCGAAATTTACAAGGTGTTTAATGAAAGAGAAGCCGAAAAGGCTAAGGAGGAATATTAATATGGAACAAAATTTAATGGAAAACGTTGCTGACGTTACTGAAGAAACAGTTGAAGCTGTAGCAGAATCTAGTGTTGATTCTCTAGCTAAGATTGCTGGAATCGCAGGAGGAGCTGTAGTCGTAGCTGCATTAGGCTATGGAGCAGTTAAACTTGTGAAGTTCATCAAATCAAAGAAAGAGAATAAAGATGACAAGATTGTTGAAACAGAATACACTGAAGAAACAGTTGAGAATGTGACAGGAGACATTGAACAAAACCAAGATTAATCAAAACTTAGAAAAAAGGTTTGTTTAGAAAAGGGTGATACCGATACAAGGTATTTCCCTTTTAATTTTTATATTTAAAGGAGAAAAGAATTATGGATTACAATCCGAACTCAAACAGATTTCTAACAAAGGATAAGCCTACTGAAGAAGAGAACTTAGGAAAAAAGAAAGTAGACAAGGTTGTTAGTGGAAGTGTGAAGACCAAAAAGAAAAGCAGTCTTTCAAAATTTGCAGATACATTCATAGAAGAAGATAAGGATACTGTGGTTGGATATCTTCTATCTGAAGTATTAATTCCATCATTTAAAAAGATGATATCTGACACTATCAAGACTGGTATTGATAAGATGCTATACGGTGACGCAGAAGTGTCTAGGTCTAATAGTCCTGCAAGTAAGATATCTTACAGTAAGTACTACAATGACAAATCTAGTTATAGTAGAAGTAGCTCAACCGCACCAGTGGCAAACAGAAGAGATACTTACGAATACAACAATATTGTATTAGAGACCAGAGGAGATGCAGAAGCTGTATTGATGGGCATGGATGATATTATTGCTAAGTATGAGATTGTTAGTGTAGCAGACTTATATGACTTAGTAGGAATCGCAGGAAGCTATACAGATTACAAATACGGTTGGACTGATATTCGTTCAGCAAGAATTGAAAGAGTACGTGATGGGTACGTTATTAGAATGCCAAAAGCATTACCATTAGATTAATAGAGGAGGACTTATATTTATGAAATTAGTAGAAAACACAACTAGAATGTTGAATAGAGCGGGCTTTGTAGTTAAGAAACACAGCCCTGAGATTTGTATGGTATTAGGTGTTGGTGGAATGATTACAGCAGCTGTTATGGCATGTAAAGCAACAACTAAATTGAATGATGTATTGGAAGATAATGAAGATACTATTAACACTATCAAGAAGCAAGCAGAGAAAAAATCTGAAGCTTACACAGAAAAAGATGCTAAGAAAGATTTGACTAAAGCATATTTGAAAACTGGTTTGGATTTAGCAAAATTATATGGTCCATCAGTAATTGTTGGAACATTATCAGTTACAAGTATCGTGGCTTCAAATGTTATTTTGAAGAAGAGAAATATTGCATTAGCAGCTGCTTATACAACTATTGATACAACTTTCAAAGATTACAGAGAAAGAGTTATTGAAAGATTCGGAGAAGAAGTTGACAAGCAACTTAAATACGGAATCAAAGCTGTAGAAGTTGAGAAAGATATTGAAGATGAAGACGGTAATCAAAGAACCGTTAAAGAAACAACATATGTTGCTGACGGTGATGTTTTAGAGAACTGTAGTCCTTATGCTAAATTCTTTGATGAGTTAAGTGACTATTGGGAAAAAGACCCTGAGTATAATTTAATGTTCTTAAGAAAACAAGAAGATTGGGCTAATCAGAAGCTAAAAGCTAAAGGATATTTGTTCTTGAATGATGTGTATAACATGTTAGGTATTCCTGAAACTAGAGCTGGACAAGTTATCGGATGGGTTTACGATAAAGATGTTGAACATAAAATTGACTTTGGAATCTATGAATTAAATAGAATGAGTAATAGAAGATTTGTCAATGGCTATGAAAGATCAATTCTTCTAGATTTCAATGTTGATGGAAACATCTGGGAACAAATGTGAACACTAGGCGTTAATGCCATAGGCTCAGGTAATCCATATAGAGACATGTTTGACTACTCATATCTCATACATTCATAAGCCGAGTGTATGATTTATATTCCTGGCTTAGTCAGGAGGTGAATCGCAGAAGAATGACATCTTTACGACGATTCGTAATTATCGTGGATACCATAATTAATGATATTTTGAACACTAAAAAGAAAAGGCATGTTATAGGAGGAGTCCTAATTAGCATGTCTTTAACTTTTGGTGTTTTAGCTTTTACTGTATTAACATTGTAAAGGGAGGAAAACAATGAAAGAAAAGATTACACAGTTTGTTATATTTGCAATTGGTGTTGGAGTAGGTGCAGTTGCAAGCATGACATATTTTAAAACTAAGTATGAACAAATAGCACAAGAAGAAATTGACTCAGTCAAAGAAACATTTAGCAAACTCAAATCTAAAGAAGAGAAAACAACATCGGATGATATTTCAGAAGAAAAGAAAACTCTGAGCGATATAGTTAACAAGCATGACTATACGTCATTTTCTAAATCGAATGTAAAGAAGGAGGAAAAGCCATTGAAAGAAGATAAGCCATATGTAATTTCACCAATGCAAGTTGGAGATGATGACTTTGATTGTATAACACTTACATTATATTCTAATAATGTTCTAACAAATGAACTAGATGAAAGAATTGAAGGGGGAGAATTAAAGAATCTTATAGGTAGTGAAGATGTTTTTGAGCATTTCGGAGATTACGAAGATGATGTTATTTACGTAAGAAACGAAAGACTTAAAACAGACTTTGAAATCCTAAGAGTTCTTGATTCATATGAAGAAGTAGATGAATGATATTTCAAAAGAAGATAAACTAAACAATGAATATTTTGAGTGGATGTACGACTTAGTATGTAATGACCGTTCTTATAAAGATTTATCGTATAGAAAATTATTTGCATTTCTGCATAATAAAAAATTCACCTATACAGTCAGTAGAGATGAAAATCGAGCAGATGATGGTATTCAATTTAGGTATAGATTCGGGTACGAGAACGGTTATGAACGTGATGAAATAAAAAGATATTTAGATACTAGACCTTGTAGTGTATTGGAAATGATGGTTTCTTTAGCGTTTATCATAGAAGAACGTATTATGGATGATATGGAGCAAGGAAATAGAACTGGATTGTGGTTCTGGAACATGATTGTAAATTTAGGCTTAGGAACAATGTCGGATAACAATTTTGATAGGGATTATTGTGAATTTGTTATTGACAGATTTCTTAAGAGAAAGTATGAAAAGAATGGCAAAGGTGGTTTATTTTCTATTGAAGACGATAGAGATATGAGAACTGCTGAAATTTGGTATCAAGCGATGTGGTACCTTAATTATTTTCTAGACGAGTAAATGAAGGGAGAGTAGAAAATGTGCTTGATTTTTTAAAGATTTCTACTCGTAGCCCTAAACGAGATGTCGTTGAAGTTTACCCAAAGTTTATAATAAAGAAATCAAAAGATTTAATGATTCGAGGAGGAGACTTCTATGCCATTTGGATAGAAGAACTTGGATTATGGTCTACTGATGAACAAGACGCTTTACATTTAATTGATAAAGAAGTCAAAAAATACTACGAAGAGCATAAAGTGAAGTATGATGGTTCAGTTAAGCCATTATATTTGTGGGATGCAGATAGTGGTATGATTGACAAATGGCATAAGTATTGCCAAAAACAAATGAGGGACTCTTATCATAATCTTGATGAGAGTCTTATATTTTCAAATGTTGAGACCAAGAAGGAAGACTATGCTACTAAACGGCTTAACTATCCTCTTGAGTCTGGTGATATTTCTGCTTATGATGAATTGATGTCTGTGTTATATTCTGAGGAGGAACGGCACAAAATTGAATGGGCTATTGGTGCTATTGTAACAGGAGAATCTAAAAAGATACAGAAGTTTATGGTATTGTACGGTTCTGCTGGTACAGGTAAATCTACAATATTGAATATTATTCAGAAACTATTCGAAGGATATTATTCAGTATTTGATGCGAAAGCTTTAGGGTCTTCAAATAACGTATTCGCATTAGAAGCTTTTAAATCAAACCCATTAGTTGCGATACAACATGACGGTGACTTGTCACGAATAGAGGATAACACTAGACTTAATAGTTTAGTATCGCATGAGCATATGACTATCAATGAGAAGTTTAAATCCACATATGTGAATAGTTTTAAATGTTTTCTAATTATGGGTACTAATAAACCTGTTAAAATTACAGATGCAAAATCAGGTCTTATTAGACGTTTGATAGATGTATCTCCAACTGGTGATAAGATAAACCATAAGGACTACAAAAGGATTATGAAGCAGATTGACTTCGAATTGGGTCCTATAGCTTACCATTGTAGAGATGTATATTTGTCGGAGCCTGACAGGTATGACGATTATATTCCTACAGCAATGTTGGGAGCATCAAATGATTTCTATAACTTTGTTATGGATTCGTTTTTGACATTTAAGAATGAAGATGGCATAACCCTAAAACGTGCGTGGGAAATGTATAAGATGTATTGTGATGATGCGAAGGTAGCTTATCCATATTCACAGAGAGCTTTTAAAGAAGAACTTAAAAACTACTTTAAAGAGCATCATGAAAGATACATGCTAGATGACACAAGAGTTAGAAATTACTATAAAGGATTTAGAGAAGATAAATTCGACAATGATATTAACCAGATTGGAAAACCAAAAGAAGAAGCTAAGAGTAATTTAATAGAGTTCAAGGAGCAAGATTCTATATTCGACAAAGAATGTAAGGATTGCTTAGCTCAGTATGCTAACGATAAAGAGACACCTACTAATAAATGGGAGAAGATTACTACAACGTTGTCTGATATAGACACTAGCAAACTTCACTATGTTAAGGTGCCTGAGAATCATATAGTTATAGATTTTGATATTCCAGACGATGAAGGTAACAAATGTTTTGAAAAGAATTTAGAAGAAGCTAGCAAGTGGCCACCGACTTATGCGGAGCTAAGTAAGAGTGGAGCTGGTATACATCTGCATTATATTTACACTGGAGATATAACAAAGTTGAGTCGTATCTATGATGACAAGATTGAAGTGAAGATATTTACAGGTAAGAGTTCATTGAGACGTATGTTGACTAAATGTAACAACTTGCCTATAGCTTCTATCAATTCAGGGTTACCGTTGAAGGGAGAAAAGAAAATGGTTAATTTTGAAGCTGTAAAAAGCGAGAATAGGTTAAGAGCCTTAATTAAAAGAAACTTGATGAAAGAAATACATCCTGGGACTAAGCCAAGTATTGATTTCATCTATAAGATTTTGGAAGATGCATATTCTAGCGGATTGAAGTACGACGTTACAGACATGCGAAATACTATATTAGCATTTGCTGCGGGTAGTACACATCAATCTGACTATTGTGTAAAACTGGTTGGCAAGATGCACTTCAAATCAGAAGAAGCACCTGAACCAGGAAACGATGAAGATGCTAAACTTATATTTTACGATTGCGAAGTATTCCCTAACTTATTCTTAGTGAATTGGAAAATGCAAGGTGAAGGAAAACCAGTAGTTAGAATGATTAATCCTAAGCCTGAAGAGATTGAGGAGTTGATTAAGTTTAAGTTAGTGGGATTCAACTGTCGTTCGTATGACAATCATATTTTGTATGCGAGAATGATGGGTTATTCAAACGAGCAGTTATACAGCTTATCACAAAAGATTATTAATTCTAAAAAGGGCGATAAAGACAATGGAAAGTTCGGCGGAGCTTATAATCTATCTTACACAGATGTTTATGATTTTGCTGCGAAGAAACAGTCACTTAAGAAATGGGAGATTGAATTAGGCATTCATCACCAAGAATTAGGATTACCATGGGACCAACCTGTGCCTGAAGAAAAGTGGACTAAGGTTGCTGAATATTGTGATAACGACGTAATAAGTACAGAAGCAGTATTCAACCATCTTAAGGGTGATTTTGTTGCAAGAGAGATATTAGCAGAATTAGCTGGAGGTACAGTTAATGATACTACTAACTCATTAACAACTAAGATTATCTTTGGAAATGAAAAACATCCTCAATTAGTATATACTGATTTATCTGAGACATTTCCTGGATACGAATTTAAAGATAACAAAAACATGTATCGAGGTGAAGATTTAGGTAAAGGTGGTTATATTAGATCCTTCCCAGGTATTTATGGAAATGTAGCTTTGCTTGATGTGGCAAGTCTACATCCAAATTCTATTAGAGCTATGAATTGTTTTGGTGAGTATACTAAAAACTTTACTGATATTTTAGATGCTCGTGTAGCTATTAAACACAAAGACTTTGATACAGCTAGAAAGATGATGGGTGGTAAGTTGAAGCCATTTTTAGAAGATGAATCTACGGCTAAAGACTTGGCACAAGCTTTGAAGATAGCAATCAATTCTGTATACGGCTTAACTGCTGCTAACTTTGACAACCCATTTAGGGATATTCGTAATAAGAATAACATTGTAGCACTTCGTGGAGCCTTATTTATGAAGACTTTACAAGATGAAGTTGAGAGTAGAGGATTTAAGATTGTAGCCATTAAGACAGATAGTATCAAGATTGCAGATGCAACTAAAGAGATTGTGGATTTCTGTATGGACTTTGCTAAGAAATACGGATACACATTTGAGCATGAAGCAACTTATGATAAGATTTGTCAAATCAATGATGCAGATTATATTGCTAGATACAAAGAAGCAAGTTGGTGCGAACAGCATTACGGTTACGTGCCTGGTGATAATCAAGACCATGAATGGCAATGGACAGTTACTGGAGCTCAGTTCGCTGTACCATATGTGTTCAAGAAGTTATTTTCTAAGGAAGAGATTAGATTTGACGACTTATGCGAAACTAAATCAGTGGCCAAAGGTGTTATATATTTGGACATGAATGAGCAGTTACCAGATGTTGGATATTTAGAAGACGAATTAGAAAAGCGTAAAAAGGGAGCTAAAAAGCTAAATCCAATTTTGGAAAATTGCACGGATGAAGATTTGGTGAAACAAATTCAAAACGGTCACAATTATATTTTCGTAGGAAAGGTTGGAAGGTTCTGCCCGATTAAACCAGGTTGTAATGGTGGAATCTTATATCGTGAAAACGAAGGAAAGTATTTTGCAGTAACTGGAACTAAAGGCTATCGTTGGTTAGAGTCTGAGTTGGTCAAAGAGTTAGGACGTGAAAATGATATTGACAATTCATATTATGAGAATCTAGCAAATGAAGCAGTTGAGTCTATTGCTGAATACGGAGATTACGAATGGTTCGTGTCTGAGGAACCATATACTGAAGAACCAAAGAATCCATTATTAGATGAGATTATTGATATTGCATCAGACGTATTACCATTTTAATTAGAAGGAGATTAGAAGCATGAACGAAAGAATTAACGATATTGTAATTGAAAATGCACACATTATATTTAGAAACTTCTCAGGTGAGGAGTCTAAATTCAATAGAGAAGGTAACAAAAACTTCTGTGTAGTTATTGATGACCCAGAACAAGCTCAAATGTTGGCTGAAGACGGTTGGAACGTTAAAATCCTACGTCCTAGAGAAGAAGGGGATGAACCTACACATTATATTCAGGTAACAGTAAGTTATGCGAATGTACCACCACACGTAATGCTAATTGCTAGCCATAATAAAACAATATTAGATGATGAAAGCATTGGAACTTTAGATTTTGCTGAATTCAAGAATGTAGATTTAATCATTAGAGCCTATCAATGGTCTATTAATAATAAATCCGGAGTTAAAGCATATTTGAAGTCTATGTATGTAACTATCAACGAAGATCCATTAGCTGAGAAGTATACTAACATCTAATCTACGCGATATTTACTTACACTATAGTGAAAGGAGTGAAAACTTATGTTTGGAGAATTCAAAAAAGGTTTTGGATTGATATTTGGAGGTATGTGTGGAGCATATGCTGGAGCGATGTTAATAACAGCTGCTGGTGTATGGTTCAAGAAAGACCTTGGAAAGTCAAAAGAATCAGAAGAAAACCAATCAGAGGAATAACTAAAGAAGTTAGAGTCTTAGAGTGAAATCTAGGGCTCTTTACTTTTTGTAAAAAATTATATTTCTAGGAGTGATTTAAATGAGTAAACAAGTTAAAACAATGACAATGTATGATGGAAAGGTATTTGGTGTAAAGCCATCTAAGTATGCTTTAAAAGCTGGATATTTAGATTACCTAACACTATCTAAGATAGTTGGAGAATCTGTTAGAAACTGTTATATTTACGATTACGTAGGAAGCATGTATTGGACTATGGTAAACGGTTATGATAAAGATGATGTAGAAGAGATATTTCAACATTATATAATAACAGAAGAAGGATACGAAATCTTAAGAGAGTATACAGATGAAATAGTATATTACTGTGAAGAACTTGAGATGTACTTATGGGGAATCACTCACTTTGGTACTGGCTGGGATATGGTATTAACAGATGTAAAACTAGTTTGGGATGGTGTTGACAATGAGTAAAGAATCGTAATCTTTATGCAATCATAGCACATTCTAAGAACTAGTTTATATTTTACGGAGGATGAAGAATGTTTGAAATTATTGTGAACATTTTATTAACGATATTGGGATTTATATTAGGAATCCTAGTGACAAACATAGTTTGGAGAGGTCGAGTGGATGATATTTCTAGACGACTTCTCGAAGCTACTGATGAACAAATGAAAAGAGCTTATGAGAAAGATGATTTTATAAGGAGGAATAATCATGAAAATTAATAAAATTAGAGAAGAAGACTTGATGACAAAATCTTGTGAAATTAGTATTGATCGCATTCTGTATGGTGTATATGGAGCTAGAGGACAAGTATTATTAGGTCCTAATGTTCACACTAAAAAATCACAACTAAAGCGAATGTATTTTAGCGTCATTAAGAAAGTAATCTTCAATGAACCAGCTACAATTGTATTTTGGGCTGATGGAACTAAGACCGTCGTTAAGTGTGGCGAGGATGATATTTGGGACCCTGAGAAAGGTCTCGCTATGGCTGTCACTAAAAAGTTCTTTGGTAATGAAGGGTTCTACTATGATATTTTCAAAAAGTGGATTCCTGAAGACAAACAGATGGATACTATCGTAGTTGATGGAAGACCGTTAATGAATGCTTTAGCATCTCAAGGATTAGGTGAGGTAGTTGATGCTTTACAACAGTTCGGATCAATTGTTAAGAAAGTAGAGGAAAACAAATAATGACAGGAAATGAGTATCAAGAATTAGCAGCTAGAACTATTAATAATGAATTAAAGGGAAACGAAATTGAGATGCATGCTTTGCACGGAATGGTTGGAGAGATTGGTGAATTACACAGTATTTACCAAAAAGTATATCAAGGACATTTTGACTCACCTGAGCATATTCAAAAGGAATTAGGTGACTTGATGTGGTTTATAGCTGAGTATTGTACAGCTATGGGGTTTAGCTTAGATGATATTATGGAAATGAACATTAGTAAGTTACAAGCTAGATTCCCTGATGGCTTTGAGGTTGAGAAAAGTTTACATCGTGCAAAAGGAGACATCTAATTAGATTTATATTTATGAAAGGAGCATTTATATGGGTATAGGCTTATACGACTACCAGATAAAAGCTATTGAGCAGATGCGTAATGGCTGTATTCTTTGTGGTGGTGTTGGAAGTGGTAAATCTAGAACTGCTTTAGGATATTACTTCAAAGAAAACGGAGGTGGTATTGAAGTAGATTATATTCCTATGAAGAAACCTCAAGACTTGTATATTATCACTACAGCTCGTAAACGCGATACCCTTGAATGGGAGGGTGATATGGGTCCATTCTTATTATCCTCCAATCCTGAAATTAATTTATATTCTAACAAGGTAATCGTGGATAGTTGGAATAACATCAGTAAGTATAAAGAAGTAAAAGACGCGTTCTTTATATTTGATGAACAGAGATTAGTTGGGAATGGAGCTTGGGTAAAGTCGTTCTTAAAGATATCTAAGTTTAATAAATGGATTCTGCTATCCGCTACACCTGGTGATAGCTGGAGTGATTATATTCCGGTATTCATCGCTAACGGTTTCTATAAGAACAGAACTGAATTTACTAGGGAGCATATCGTGTACTCTAGATTCTCTAAATTCCCTAAGGTTGATAAGTATATTAATACGGGTCGCCTTATAAGATTGAGAAATAGGATATTAGTAGACATGGACTTCAAAAGGCAAACTATAGCTCATCATGAAGACGTGTTCTGCACCTATAATATTTCGGCCTACAAGGACTTGATGAAAAATCGTTGGAATCCTTGGACAAACTTACCAATTGTTAACGCAGCAGAACTATGTTATTCGCTACGAAAAGTAGTCAACTCGGATGATTCGAGACAGACTGCTTTACTTGAATTGCTGGAGGACCATCCTAAGGCTATTATATTTTACAACTTTGATTACGAGTTGGAAATACTTAAAGCAATTTACTACGGCGAAGATGTCGAAATAGCTGAATGGAATGGTCACAAGCATCAAGAAATTCCTAGAGGTAATAAATGGGTATATCTCGTTCAATACACCTCAGGTTGTGAAGGATGGAATTGTATAACAACTGACACTATTATATTTTACAGTCAAAACTACTCATACAAAGTAGTCAAACAGGCTGAAGGTCGAATAGATAGATTAAACAGCCCTTATAGAGATTTATATTACTTCCATTTGAGAAGTAGAAGCGGTATCGACTTAGCCATCACTAAGGCTTTAAATCAAAAGAAAAAATTCAATGAAGGAAAATTTATTAAATGGTAGGAGAAAGAAATGAAAAAATTTACAGATATTTTGTTATTCACAGCAATCATACTTGCTATTTTGGCGATTCCATATTTAGCGGTATGTGTAATTGTTAAGTTCTTAGCATTTTGTTTCGGGTTTGTATTTAGCTTTAAACTAAGTTTAGGTATATTCACGCTATTGTGTCTATTCACGTTTTTAAAGATGATTGTAAGTGCAGGAGATTAGTATATTTATGACAAAGACAATTAAAGATGAATTTAATCCTACAGCACACGCTGAGAAATTGTTCGAAGAAGCTGGATTCACAAAGAAACTTATAGGGAATTATATTTGGTTCATAGGTCCTAATCAATTCTCTATTGGTTTTAACTCAAGTAAAAAAGAAGTTATGATTAAGGAGAGCAATGCACCAAGAATAGAAACGTATAGCGGTATTGATATTTCCACATTAAAAGCTATCAATTCAATGGTGTATGAGTTAGGATGGTATAAACATGAGTCGAGCAAATAACAATAACTGTATAGTTTCAGAGAAAACATGTGAATGGTGTGGAGAAAGTTTTAGCTTTACTGGTATGCGCTCACAATACATTTTCAAACATGCTTATAGAGAAGGAACTGTGTATTTTTGTTGTGAGTCTTGTATGAGGAAATACGAGGAAGCAAGAAAAGAGTTAATGAATAATAAGAGGAAAAATAGATATGCAATCAAAAAGTAAGTTTGTTAACTTGGTTGAAGAATGTCGTGTCAAGTTTCAGGAAAGTTATGAAGAGGAATTTGGTGGGAACGCAAAGGTCATTACTGTGTTTAGTAAAGCTAATACGGTAGTGACCTTTTATATTTCTGTTCGAGGCGATCATAGACATTTTGAGGATGCATTGAGATTCACTATTGATCAAGATTTAACAATGAAGAATTATGCAATATCATATGCAAAAACATACCACAAAGAAATTAAAGAACGCGAATGGAAGATAAAGAAATGAATAATGAAGAAATGGAAATTTACTATAGGAATAGAGACCATGTGATTTATCCAGTAAAAGACCACAACACGGTTGGAAAGAATGCTACTTTAATCAAAAAGATGTTTAAAGATTTCACAGGAGTAATCTCTTATAGCTTGACTTTCAGACCACTACTTTATGATGCTCGTATAGATATTTGTATTGATCACATCAGTAAACAAGCAGATTTTAGAACATCTAACACTTATGTGGCCGACTTGAATGAATCGGATTTGATACATAAAGTACTACTTTGGTTACATGATGCATATCCACAAATTGGAAGCGATAAAAAGAAGTTCAACGAAGTATATTTGAAGTTTATTAATTGGTATGAAAGCTTAGATAAAGACTGGTATGAAAAATTAAACCAGAAAGTGGAGGAAAACATGGCTAAAAAGAAAGAAAATGATATTATTAATCATCCTGACCATTATACAAAGGGTGGAATTGAGGTTAGAGACTTCATTGACTCATGGCATTTGGACTTTAATTCTGGAAATGTTATCAAATATGTGGTTCGAGCCCCTTATAAAGGCACCGAATTGCAAGATTTGAAGAAAGCACAGAACTATTTGAATCATTTAATTGAATTGAAAGAAAAAGAAGAGGCAAACAAATAATGGAATTAATGTTTTGTCTCTTTATTTTTATGATATTTGGTCTTGTTGGGGTAATTATTTTATCTCAGCAAGACTTCGATGAGTTTGAGGAAGACTGTTGGGAAGAGGAAGAAGCAGAATCAATTAGAAGGAGTATGTATCTTATGGATTTAGATGAAAGAAAAGAAGTATATTTTGATAAATATTGTAGCCATTGTGAGTATAAAGACTTGAAGGAGTATAAAGACCCTTGTCATGAGTGTTTGAGTAATCCTGTAAATTTATATTCTCACAAGCCTTTAAAGTTTAAGAGCAAGTTAGATGATAATTACACTTGGCCGGAGGATGTGAAATGATACCTGCATATTTAATATATGACAATAAAGGAAACTTATATGGGTTATTTACTTCATTAGAAAAAGCAAAAGAAGTGAAAACTAGAATAGAAAAGAAAATGCACGAAAAAGATGAACTGAAAGATATCAAGATAAAAATGATATTCACTTTATAAAAGGAGGTTATGTGAAATGGCAAGAGTTGGTAAATGCTATCGAAAAACAAAAAAATGGTAAGTTTGAAGCATATGCATCAAATGATGGTCAATATATTTCATTAGGAACCTATGAAAATGAGAATGATGCTATAAATGTTGTTAACATTTTTAAACAAACTAGACTGAGTAATAGTGTTAAAAGTTTTGGTCATGATTTATCTGATGGTGTAGTATATGAAGGTTTATACGTTGTGTTCTCAAATGGAGATATTTTTAATATTAATGGAAATAAAATGACTCCTTCCATTGATAGATGTGGATATTTACATGGTTTAATTAATGGACGTAATCGTTCATATCATAGAATAATAGCGGAATGCTTTATACCAAATCCAGAAAATAAGAATGATGTAAATCATATAAATGGAATAAAAACAGATAACAGAGTTGAAAATCTAGAATGGTGTACAAGAAGCGAAAATATTAAACATGCTTACATAAATGGTTTAGAAAAGCCGGTATGTGGAGAACTGCATCATTCTAGTAAGCTTAATAATAATTTGGTTAATTATATTAGAAATAGTAACAAAAGTTCTTACGAATTAGCTAAGGAACTAAATGTTGATGCATCAACAGTAAGAGACGCTAGAAATTTTGTAACATGGAGGAATATGAAATGAGCATAAAGATTGAAAATGAAATATTTTATAGCCCAGAACAGTTAGAATTTATAATTCAAGGTATGAGAAATGCTTTTAATTCGTGGGATAAGAGTGATAGTGAACGATGTGAAGATAAGGATAATTGTGATGGTTGCACTAGAAAAGAAGAATGTGACAATCATTATATTTCTAAGAAGGAACTTGTATTAGGCCCTAATGATATTAATTTAATGAAAAAACTTGCAAAGGCTGGTACTGATCATCGTAAGTTTATGAGAATGATGCCTGTTTATGTTCGTATTACTGCTCCTTTATATTGGTGGAAAGAATTTGATACATATAAGGTTGGAACTGTAGCTAATAGCTGTAGTACTATGCATAAGATTCAGGCTAAAGAGTTTGATCGTGGTGATTTTAGTTATGATCATATTCCTTTAGGCAGTGGCTGTTATGAAAAATCATTAGATTGTAAAAAAGAAAAAATGTTCTTTCCTATGAATGATGATATTTATTTCTCATCTGAAGATGTTTTAGATTTTACAATACGAGGTTTAAATCATTACAGAGAATTATATTTAGAAACCAAGGACAAAAAATACTGGTGGCAAATGATTCAATTATTACCTAGTAGCTATAACCAGACTCGTAATGCCATGCTGAATTATGAGGTTCTGGCTAATATTTACCATAGCAGAAAGAATCATAAGTTAGATGAGTGGAGAGATTTCTGTAAGTGGATTGAAGAGAAGGTTCCATATTCTTGCTTGATTACTGAGATTGGTAAAGAAGAACATGAGTTTATTGAGGATAATGGGGTATATGTGAAATGTTAGTATTTAAACCTTTATTTGAGCATCCATGTTGCAATGCTAAAGGTGATGTGTATGCTAAGGCACGTATATTAAGTGTTGATGACGGCACGTTAGAAGATGCACTCTATGATATTTTGCATTCTATTGAAGAATTTACTGGAATGGTAACTGTGAAGTTCTTTGAGAATGGTAAATTATATAACACTATTGACGTTCCAATGTCTAATGATTTATTAAAGAAGTTCGATGATAGCCAACTTAAGAGTTCTGTATTAAGGATTAAGCTTATTCGTTACATTGATGATGTAGAACACATTGATATTCAGATTAAGGTAATTAGATAATTGGATACGCGTAAAAAAAATACTATATTATGAGAAGGAAGTAGCAGTAATGTGGTCTGGGGGAAGGTCCCAGCAGCTGAGATGCTGACATATAAGAACTAAGACCGAGCGACTCTCGGGCCGGAAATGAACGGTACAAGACTACACCTTCTATTTTATTTTTAAAGGAGGACTTGAGATTTATGCAGAATGATATTTTTAAGTACAGAGGAATTACTATTGAAGTGCCTGATACTAGAGCAATAGTTGATGGTGATTTTGTTGTTGGAGTTAGGAAGAAAGTAGGCATGGGTCAGAAACCTTTTGCTCGGATTTTGGGAATTACTGAAAGAACTCTTAATCGTTGGGAGCATGAGAAGACATTTATTGGTAACTCAAGTAGTAGGCTTTTATATTTGCTAGACAAGAATCCAGACTTAATCTTTGAGTTGTATGACATTGTGGAGGATTGATATTTATGAGTGCAGATACGTTTATTATTATTTGTATATTTATTGTTGGTGGCTATATCTTATTGGGATTATTACTTAGCTGTATTATTGGGAGTTTTACGGACATGGACCTGGAAGATTGTATATTTGCGACAATGCTGTTTTGGCCAATTGTACTATTAATAGGAGCCATTTTCCAATTAATACATTTCGTTAAAGCTATGTTTAAAGGAGATTATTGATATTTATGAGTAGGTTAAAAGCTATGGTTAAATCATGGTTGCACAAAAAGGGATTGATTCATAGCCCTAGTTTAATGTTTATTTTAGCGCATAGAGGAGAAAATTAATGAGTTTAATGAGTAAGAAAATAGTAGCATTTGCGTTAGGTATATTTGTACTATGTGGATGTTGCGTGATGACAATAGAAGGAGAAATGAAAGATGAATTTTTATATTATAGCGAAGGATACAATCAAACACGCGAGGTACGGGGTAGCTGTGAAACTGATATTGAGGACAGCCTTGATGGTGTTTCTGTTAATGTACAGTTTAGTAAATATTTGGATAACAGTATCAGAACATTGGTATCAAGTGGGTGCGATGTTGAGAATAGGAGTTCTGACAATAGCAGCAATAGCACTTGTGAATCTAATGGTTTATATTTGGAAGAACGCGATAGTGATTCTAACGTCGTATACGTTGATTCTGAAAACTCTGGAGAACATGCCACTAGAGAAGATGGAGCAAGTGGAGAAAACAATAACGGGCAAGAAGGATATTTCGGAAGCATCGAATCAAGAATTATAGAAGCTTGTAATCGTTATGGGATTGACAGTTCTATCGTGTTAGCTATTGCTAGATTAGAAACTGGGAACTTTACTTCATATGCATATCTTGTTGGGAACAACCCTGGAGGTATGAGTGTTAATGAAGTTCCTATTATATATAGTAGTATCGAACAAGGAGTTGAAGCTATGGTTAGTAATTTGGCTAATAATTACTTTGCTATTGGGCTGACAACACCTGAGTTAATTGGACAGAAATATTGTCCTGTGAATCCTAATTGGGCTAACATGGTCAGAAGCTTAATGTAGAATTATATTTTAAAAGGAGAAGTAATCATGAGTGAAAAAAATGAAGTTGAAATTATTAAATTGTTGAAGAAACAGAATTCGCTGTTGTGTAATATTTGCAAGAAACTTGATGAGATTGATAAAAGGAGTGTTATGGTTAAAAGTAATGATGAGGTCGCAAAAGATATTTCTTGTGTACCTTTACCTTTCTCAAACGACCAAACAATACCTCAATTGACTGAGAATGAGAAGACATTGGAGATTTGTCATGTTGTTAGAAATGGTATTTTGTATACTTTTAGTCAAGGAATTTGTGTTGAACAGAGGGTTGCTAACAAGTTTGAGAACTACGTTCATAGACAAGCTGATTGATATTTTGATGGGAATTAGTTAATTTATGTAATACATTAATTCAATTTTAGGCCTATTTCGTGGCCACTTTTGGAAATGAGAAAAATGGCCACTAAGCATTTTTGAGTCATTTTCTCTAATTTTTTGAATTTATGTAATACATTAATTCAAAAATGGCCAAAAAAAGTGGGCAAATGGCCACTTTTAAAAGTCAAAAGTGGGCAGAGAAATTGCTATATTTTGAGGTAAAATTTGGTAAAAAGGGCTAAAAAAGGGCTAAAAACGGCTATTTTTGCGTAAAAATAATTTATGTATACATTAATTGGACACTTGGCCATTTATTTTTATTATTAATGTGATAGAAAAAAGTATATATATATATAAGTTTTTGGCAATGTGACCGGGCAATTGACCATTTTATGTATACATAAAATCAAAGGAGGATTATATTTATGGAAATTACATTTGACAAAAAACAGTACGATAAGTATTTTGAAGAGTTTAAAAGAAAACATGCGTTTGTAGCAAAAGAAGCTGTATCATATTCTATCGAATCTTACGATACCATTAAGATATATTTAAAGTCAGGTGATAGCATTCTCTATAATGTTAACAATGATAATATGGATTATATTCACGGTGAGATAAAAGAAGGTACGAAAAAGAAACGAGGGAGACCTGTGAGTCGGAACCCTAACAATATTATGTTTTCACTAAGAATGAGTCAATCACTACAAGATAAGTTAAAGTTTCTTTGTGATTATAATAATAAAGAATCAGCTGAAATGATACGTCAACTTATTGAAGATGCTTATCATAATCTTTATAGTAAACTTTGGGATTAAAGAGTCTATATTTACATAGGCTCTTCTTTTTTGACCTTATATCAGACTTCAAGTATGCAGGTTACAGCAAACTATTATATTTTACAATTATGTACAATTCACACGCAACTCAGGCCACGCGAAAATTACATGGGCTTTAATGAGAGGGAAGAGTATATGCTCTTTATGTTTTGATTGACTTTCCTTTTTATTTATATTTTTGAAAGGAGGCTGCTTATGGCTACTAAATTAGAAAGAGATTTTCAGTCTGGTTTAATTAAAGATTTGAAAACCATATTTCCTGGATGCATCGTTATGAAGAATGATGCTAGTTATATTCAGGGAATCCCAGATTTGTTAGTTCTATATAAAGACAAATGGGCGACACTTGAAAATAAGAAATCTGCAAAAGCACACAAGCAACCTAATCAAGAATACTATGTTGGAGTTATGGATGAAATGTCTTTCTCAAGATTTATATTTCCAGAAAACAAGAATGTAGTTCTAAAAGAATTGGAAAGGTTTTTTAATGAGGGGAGACATTAGAAATGATATTTAACAGACACAAAAATTTAGAAGGAGCTCATGCGTTTCTTGGAGCTAGTTCATATCATTGGGTGAACTATGATAAAGATAAACTAATAGACGTGTACAAGAAACGTTTAGCTGTTCTTAGAGGAACTGAGCTTCATGACTATGCCGCCAAAGCAATTAAATTAGGATTGAAGCAACCAAAAACTCATAAGACATTAAACATGTATGTAAATGATGCAATCGGCTATAAGATGACACCAGAGCAACCATTATATTATTCAAACAATTGCTTTGGAACTGCCGATGCTATTTCTTTTAGAAATAATACGTTGAGAATTCATGATTTAAAAACTGGCGAAACTCCAGCAAACATAATGCAACTTTATATTTATGCTGCATTGTTTTGTTTAGAATACGGAATTCGTCCAGGAGACATTTCTATGGAACTACGAATCTATCAATCAGATGATATTTTAGTTTGCAATCCTACAGCTGAAGAAATCGGTCCACTTATGGACAAGATTATTGAATTCGACAAAGTGATAGAACAGATAAAACAGGAAGGAGAATAGTCTTATGCTTGAAGACAACAAACCGTCATTAGAAGAATTATATTTTGATGTGTTCGGTTCTAATGATTATTTAGAGCACGTCGGTAAAAGTAAAAAAGATGGAGCTCCTGGTCCTGGGTCAGGAAGATATCCTTTAGGAAGTGGAGAGAATCCATTTCAGCATAGTGGTACTTTCTTAACTCGTGTTGATGATTTAAAGAAACAAGGCTTAAGCGAATCTGAGATTGCTCAAGCTATGGGTATACTTGGAAGAGACGGAAAGCCAAGTTCTACGAATCTTAGAATACAGATATCTGTAGCTAAAGATGAAGAGAGATCTAAGAAAGTTTCTACAGCTAAGCAACTTAGAGAAGAAGGATATTCTCTAAATGAAATTGCTAAGAAAATGGGCTTCAAAAATGATTCATCTGTAAGATCATTACTTAATGAGAATGCAGAAGTTAAAATGAATCAAGCTAGAAAAGCAGCTGATTTTCTTAAGCAACAAGTTGACGAAAAAGGAATGATTGATGTTGGTGCTGGTGTTGAGCTAAGTGAAGGTCTTAGAGTATCTTCTACTAAGCTTAAAGAAGCACTTTATATTTTAGAGCTTGAAGGGTATCCTACTTATGGTGGTAAATTCAATCAGGTTACAAATGCTAATCAGAAAACCAACATGCAAGTTCTTTGTCCTCCTGGAACAAAGCATAAAGATATTTTCACAGGAGAGATTCACTCAGTTGAGGAATATGTGTCAACTGATGGTGGAGATACGTTTGTTCCTAGATTTCAATACCCTAAAAGTTTAGACTCAAAACGTCTTACTATCAACTATGCTGAAGAAGGCGGATTAGATAAAGATGGAACAATTGAAATTCGTAGAGGAGTTAAAGATTTATCTTTGGGTGAAAACGCATATGCTCAATGCCGTATATTAGTTGATGGAACACATTATCTAAAAGGTATGGCTATATATTCTGACGACTTGCCAGACGGTGTTGATGTTAGATTTAATACTAACAAACCAAAAGGAACTCCTATGGAAGATGTTTTGAAGAAAATCAAAAGCGATCCCGAAAATCCATTTGGCTCAACTGTAAAAGTACAATCTGGATTAATTAACATCACAAGAGAAGATGGAGCAGTAGGTTGTTGGAAAGATAATCTTCCATCACAATTCTTATCTAAGCAACCTCTTCAATTAGCTAAACGACAATTAGGAATTGCTATCGATGATAAGAGAGCAGAATATGATGATATTTCAGCTTTAACTAACCCTACAATTAAAAAGAAAATGTTAGAATCATTTGCTAACGATTGTGATTCAGCAGCTATGCATTTACATGCGGCAGCTTTACCAAGACAAAAGCACCAGGTAATTATTGCTGTACCACAAATGAAAGATAATGAGGTATTCGCACCTAATTATAAAGATGGAGAAAAAGTAGCATTAGTTCGATTCCCACATGGTGGAACATTTGAAATTCCTATATTAACTGTAAACAATAAAGTTAAGAATGGTATAACAGAAGAAATTAAAAAGGGTAAAGATGCTGTTGGTATTAATAGCAAAGTTGCAGAACGTTTATCTGGAGCTGACTTTGATGGAGATACAGTATTGGTTATTCCTACACCAGTTAATGGCAAAATGAAAATCAATTCTACTCCACAACTTGAAGGTCTTAAAGGGTTTGACCCTAAGATGACTTATGGAACCATCAAAAAGAAGAATCCTGATTATACTCCAACCAATGGACAAGATGAGTATTTATATTTTAATAAGAATAATACTCGTATTAAGGTAATGAGCAATACTCAAAACGAAATGGGTAGAATCTCAAATCTTATTACCGATATGACATTGCAAGGAGCAACTCAAGATGAATTAGCTAGAGCAGTTAGACATTCAATGGTTGTTATTGATGCTGAAAAACATAAACTAGATTATAAGCAGAGTTATGCAGACAACAAGATTGATGCTTTAAAGAAGAAGTATCAGGAAAATGGAGCATCTACAATTATATCTAGAGCCAAGAATGAAACAAGTGTTGTAAAGTGTCAAGGTTCTCCTCATGTTAATATAAAAGGTGACCCTTTATATGACCCTAGCAAACCTGAAGGTGCATTGGTTTATAAGACAGCTGACCCAGCTAATTTATATAAGCCAGTATATTCTGTCAATAGGAAAGCGAACACTCGTACATATACTACTGATGATGGTAGACAAATAAAGATTGACATGAATGACCCTAAATCTAGGGAGAAATATTTACCTAGCAAAATAGTAGATAAAGAAACAGGTAATGTTACATATAAAACTAAAGATGGTAGTATTACATATGCGTTAGAGACACGTATGGAAAGAAGTACACAAATGGCAGAGGCTACTGATGCTCGTACTTTAATCTCTAAAGCAGATACTGACATGGAAAGATTATATGCAAACTATGCTAATACTATGAAGGCTATGGCTAACCAGGCCCGTAAAGAAGCTAAGACTACCCCTGGTTTAACCTACTCCCCATCTGCTGCGAAAAAGTACCCCGGGGAGAGGGCATCATTGATAGCCAAGCTGAATACATCCCTTAAGAACGCCCCTAAGGAACGTATGGCCCAGACCATAGCCGATTCACAAATCAAGGCCATGAAACAATCCAATCCTGATATGACTAAGGAAGAAATTAAAAAGAAGAGTCAACAGGCTTTGCAGAAAGCACGTGATCAGGTAGGTGCACATAGGCAGACTATAGAGATTACACCTAAAGAATGGGAAGCCATTCAAGCTGGCGCTATCTCTAACAATCAGTTAGAAAAGATTCTAAACAATACTGACTTAGATACTATTAGGTCTTATGCTACACCAAGAACTAAGAAAGTCTTAACTAATTCACAGGTTAGTAGAATTAAAGCTATGAAAACAAACGGTTATACGAATGCTGAAATAGCTAGTAAACTAGGAATCTCAGCTTCAACTGTTTCTACCTACTTGTAAAGAAAGGAGTGAACAAACGTATGTCAAAGAAAGTTTATCTAACTACAAATGACAATCCTTATGATCCAGAAACTGAGTTCGCTCTTTGGTATCTGTTTGATAAGAGAAACAATTATGATTGTTGTGATTACTTAGCAAGAATTGCAAGAACATCTGATCAACTTTCAGATGAAGAAAACGAAATGATTATCGAAAACGCAATTGATGAAATTATTAAATACGATTTTAGAAACATTTACAAAAAAGTAGTTAAGCAAGCTTAATCAATTGTTTACTACTTAATAAAAATCTCAAAAGAATGGAGAATTTCTATGAAAAACTATAAAATTATTTCAATTCATGAAAGAATTAATACTTATAGCTTAAAAATAAGGACCAGCACAATTGATACCACACTCGTGGAGACTTAAAAGCATAGAGGGGGGTCGCCGAAAAAGCACCCCCTCCCTGCATCGCGCCGGTCTTTCGGATTTCTCTGGGGGTATTTTTCATATTTACAAATAGGGGAAAATTCATAGTTGAGGGGTGATTATATGGAAGAATGGAAAGAAGTTGTATGTAATAACAACTATATAGTATCTAATACTGGTAGAATTAGAAGAATTAACTCAGATAAAGATCATTCTGTACATTATTCTAAGGGATATCAGGTTGTGGATTTATATGAAGGTGGAAAACGTAAAACTAGAAGAGTTCATAGACTTGTAGCCGAGGCATTTGTTCCAAAAGTAGATGGCAAAACAGAAGTCAATCATATCGATGGTAATAAAGAGAACAATAGTTTTTCAAATCTTGAGTGGGTAACAAAGCAAGAAAATATTCAGCACGAATGGAGAACGGGTTTAGGAAGAGCCTCATACGGAATGCAAGGCAAGAAAAATCCTAATGGTGGTAGAAAACCGAAACCGTTTAGGATTGTTGAAACTGGAGAAGAGTTTAGAACTTTACGTGAGTGTGAAAAAGCAATTAATGGAAACAACCGACATATTTCTGAATGCTTAAATGGCAAACAAAAAACACATCGAGGTTATCATTTCGAGTATATTTAAAGAAAAGCAGTTTGACTTTTTAAGATGGCATTTAAAGGGGTTTATGAGATACTTACTGTAATATCGCAACCATGACATAGATTGAGCTCCGAAACATGATTATTTCTCCCTTTAAGTCTTTCTCACAAGATTAACTCTCTTATAAACCCCGTTAAATGTTATCTTAAGTTGATACAAACTATATTTAAACTAATAGAAAGGAAGTGAGAAGGTGGCTAGATCTAGAAGAATGTCATCTCAAACTGAGTCACAAGAAAAGATTAGACCAGCTTTAACCCCTGAGTCAAGAGAGAATCAGCTCATATCTTTAAGTGTGGACCTAGCAGAGAAGCAACTTAGAGAAGGAACCGCCTCTTCACAGGTAATTACACATTTTCTTAAGCTTGGTTCTACTAAGAATCAGTTAGAGCTTGAGAAGATTAGACATGAGAATGCTTTATTAGAAGCAAGGACACAATCTTTACAATCTGCTAAGCGTGTAGAAGAACTTTATGAGAATGCTTTAAATGCTATGAAAGATTATAGTGGGCATGGTGGTAGAGATGATTAAAACATATTCTGAGTTAAGTAAGCTCAAGACGTTTAAAGAAAGATTTGAGTATTTAAAGTTAGATGGAATAGTTGGGAAGGATACTTTCGGCTATGACCGATATTTGAATCAACTATTCTACAAGTCTAAAGAATGGAAAAGACTTCGCGATAAGATTATTGTTAGGGATAACGGTTGTGACTTAGGTGTTGCTGGTTACGATATTCCAAAAGGAGCCAAGGTAATTATTCATCATCTCAATCCTATCACATCTTATGATTTGATTGACGAAACAGATTATCTTATGAATCCCGAATACCTTATTTGCACAACTTTAAAAACTCACAATGCCATTCACTATGGCGACAAGAATCTACTACCTATATTTGAGCCAGTAGAAAGAACAAAAAATGACACATGCCCTTGGAAGCATGATTAGAAAGGAGGACCACTTATGCAAGATACAGAAAGTATTCTAACATCAATCAAGAAATTATTAGGAATTACAGAAGAGTATACCGCATTTGATAGTGATATTACAATGCACATCAATTCAGTATTTCTAATCTTATCTCAACTTGGGGTAGGTCCTGCAGATGGGTTTAGTATTAATTCTAAAGAAGAGGTTTGGACAGATTTTATTGATTCAAGTAATCTTTTAAATGCTGTTAAGTCCTACGTATATTTAAAAGTAAAATTATTATTTGACCCTCCAACTAGTTCCTCTGCAGTTGACTCCATCAAGAACATGATTAGTGAGTTCGAGTGGAGGATTAATGTTGAAGCTGAGGCTAATGGAAAGGAGAACAACTAATGTATAATAATGAATTATACCACCACGGCATTAAAGGAATGAAGTGGGGTATCAGAAGATACCAAAATAAAGATGGAAGTTTAACAGCTAAAGGTAAAGCAATGGCTTCTAAGAAATACAAAAAATATATGAATAGAGCCAACCAAGAAGTTAACACAACAGAAAATTATGTTAAAGCTTATAACAGAGCCGCTGATAAAATGAACAATGGGTTGATCGATAAGTATAATCGTGACTACGACAAAAAGCTAGGAGCAAAAGCAAAAGACCATGATTTTCTAAATGATAAAGAGTACGAAAATGGATATAACAAATTATTTGAAAGTGTTCTATCAAAAGAATACGACTCTGTTATGGCGGAAGCATATATGTCAAATAGTAATTATAAAAAAGCTCAGCAATTAGCTGATAGGTATAACATGGAGTCATTTGATGATATGGTTAGGCAAAATAGAGAGGTTATTAAAGCCGGTAAGAAGTACATTGGCTAAAGTAGGTGATTATTATGGCATTATCAAACACAGCCGTCCCTAAGTATTATGGTCAGTTTCGTGATGCCGTAATCCGAGGGGAGATACCAGTCTGTAGAGAAATCTCTATGGAAATGAACCGTATTGATGATCTTATAGCAAATCCAGGAATCTACTATGACGATGAAGCAGTAGAAGGTTGGATTAAGTATTGTGAGAATGAGTTAACTTTAACTGATGGTTCAGATTTGAATTTACTTGATAGTTTTAAACTCTGGGGAGAACAAATCTTTGGATGGTATTATTTCGTAGATAGAACTGTATACGAACCTAATGAAGATGGCCATGGAGGACATTATGTTAACAAGACTATTAAGAAGCGTTTAATCAACAAGCAATACTTAATAGTAGCTCGTGGTGCCGCCAAGTCGCAATACGAATCGTACATACAAAGTTACTTTCTTAATGTTGATACATCTACTACACATCAAGTTCACACGGCACCGACCATGAAGCAGGCGGAAGAAGTATTATCTCCAATGCGTACGGCAATTACTAGATCAAGAGGTCCACTCTTTAAGTTCCTTACTGAAGGCTCATTGCAAAACACGACAGGTTCTAAGGCTAATAGAGTTAAGTTAGCCTCTACCAAGAAAGGCATTGAGAATTTCTTAACTGGTTCACTAGTTGAAATCAGACCGATGACCATCGATAAGCTTCAAGGACTAAACAGTCGTATTAATACTGTTGATGAGTGGTTATCAGGAGACATTCGTGAGGATGTAATTGGTGCTTTAGAGCAAGGTGCTTCAAAGAATGATGATTATCTAATTGTAGCTGTTAGCTCAGAGGGTACTGTTCGTAACGGGCCAGGCGATACAATCAAAATGGAGCTAATGGACATTCTTAAAGGTGAGTATATAAATCCGCACGTATCCATTTGGTGGTACAGATTAGACTCAGTCGATGAAGTATCGAACCCAGACATGTGGGCTAAAGCAAATCCTAACTTAGGAAAGACAGTTACATATGAAACATACCAATTAGACGTTGAAAGAGCTGAGAAAGCTCCTGCTGCTAGAAACGATATTTTAGCGAAACGTTTTGGGATTCCTATGGAAGGTTATACATATTACTTCACATATGAAGAAACACTTCCGCATAGAAGAAGAGATTTCTGGCAAATGCCTTGTGCTTTAGGCGCTGACTTATCTCAAGGTGATGACTTCTGTTCATTCACATTTCTATTTCCATTATCCAACGGAGCTTTTGGTGTAAAGACTAGAAACTACATATCTTCTCTTACTCTTAGTAAATTACCACCAGCTATGCGATTCAAGTATGATGAGTTCATGAAAGAAGGAAGCTTAGTTGTGCTTGAAGGGACCGTACTAGACACTATGGAAGTCTACGACGATTTAGATAAGCATATTACCGATTGTGACTATGACGTTCGTTGCTTCGGATATGATCCTTACAATGCCAAAGATTTTGTGAATCGTTGGGCTAGCGAGAATGGTCCATTTGGAATAGAGAAAGTAATTCAGGGAGTCAAGACAGAATCAGTACCTTTGGGTGAATTGAAGAAGTTAGCAGAAGAGAGAATGCTTCTGTTCGATGAAGAACTTATGACGTTTACTATGGGTAACTGCATCACAATGGAAGATACTAATGGAAATAGAAAATTATTAAAGAAGCGATACGAAGCAAAGATTGATGCTGTAGCGGCTATGATGGATGCTTTTGTTGCTTATAAACTTAATAGAGAGGCATTTGATTAGGAGGTGTTTTATGTGGTATTACGTAGTTAAAGACAAACCAAATGAACTTTACCACCACGGCGTCAAAGGTATGAAATGTGGAGTTAGACGTTATCAGAACGAAGACGGTAGTCTAACTAATGCTGGAAGAAGACGATATACTAGTGGTGATACTAGATGGGTTCGTAAACAAGTTACTTCTAGTATTAGTAAAAGCATTGCTAATAAATTTGGTAAAGATGTAGGTTCTACTAAGAATAGTATAGCTAAAAAGGTGGATTCTACTGAAAATAGTATAGCTAAAAAGGTTGATTCTACTGAGAATAGTAGTGATAAGAAAACTAAGTTTAGTATTAGCGATTATGCCAGAACGCAATCTACGGGTCATAGATTACGACTTGAAAAGAAGTATCAAGAGAAAGGGTTAACTGCAGCAGAAGCTAAGATTGCTGCTGACAAACGTATTAAAGTAGAAAAAGTCGTAGCTGTTACAGCAGGCTTAACTGTAGCAGCATGTGTTGCTTATTATGCTAGAAATAAATACCTTAATACATATTGCGATACTATTCTAGAAAAAGGAACTGTATTTAACAATTTAGATAGATATGCTAACCCTAGACCTGGTGAACACTTATATGTAAATTATAGAAAGAATGATACTGATTTCTTTAGAGGTCAATTTGCCTTAGGTAAGATGAGCAGATATAGAGGTACTTTGTTTAATCATCAGATAACGGCTGAGAAAGATATTAAGATACCTTCGTTGAACACTCGTAGATCTGTATTTAAGCAATTATATGATAGTGACCCATCATTTAGAGAGACTATGCAAAAACATTCATCCTCATCGATAACCGCTAATGCAAAACAAGTGTATAAAAGTATGTGGCCGGAATTTGGAGATAAAAATGATCCAGAATTTAATGTTGCTAAAAGGAAATATTTTGAGGCTTTAAGACAAAAAGGTTATGAAGCCATACCAGATAGTTGGGATACTAAAGCTAGTGTTTATAGGGCTGATGCACCTTTAATTTTATTGAACACATCTTCTGATTCGTTAGGTAAGATGAAAATTTCAGAACTATCTTCATTGGATGTTTTAAAAGCTCAGGCTAACAGTCGAAACTACGAGTTTACTAGAGATATGAAAACCAACGTTGTAAGAAGTCTTCATAACAATCACTTTAAAGAATCCGCTAAAACTTTAGATAGATATGCTAAGAAAGCCGAAAGAAACAATAGATATATAGACATTGCATATAATTCGCTTAAGAATAAAAATCGTAAAAATACGTATAATTATCTAAGAAAAATTGAATTTCCAAGAACAAAAGCAGGAAGTGGAGAAACATTAGATAAGTTAAATATTATCGCTGGTAATGAGGCCAAAGATAGGGCTAATCTGATAACTAGACAGAAAATGACGGAATTAGCATTTAATAAGAAAGGTTCAGTACTTCGTGATACAGGTAAATTTATGGATAAGTACGGTATGGATTATGATAAAGCATACGAGTTAGCAAATAAAATACAAAGAGTAGAAAATAAAGCTAAAGAGACAGCTAAAAAGACAGTTGCAATTGGTGCTAGTGGCTACGGTATGACATATGCCGTAAATCAAGCCGCTTATACAAAGGGTAGAAATAATTTTGTTAATCGTTACTTAGTTGAGCATCCTAATACTGATAAAACTATTGCAGAATTAAATAAGATGTATTATAAGAAAAAAATAAGATAGTTAAGAAAGTGGGTGATAGTATGACGAATGAACTTTATCATCACGGTGTTAAAGGAATGAAGTGGGGAGTTAGAAAAAAGCACTACTCAAAAGAGGAATTAACCGGCGTCAAAAAAGTTGTTGACTCAACTAGGCAGATGAATGACACGTTACGTGTTTCAAATCAGAACCATATTAATAATAATTCTAAAAAAAATAACAAAAGAATGGACCTTAGTTCTATGAGTGATCAGGAACTTAGAAGCCAAATTAATAGGGAATTATTAGAGCGTCAGTATAACGATGTATTTAATCAAAAGAAAGTTTCTAAAGGTAGAGAATACGCTAAGAATATTCTTGAAACTACTGGTACAGTATTAGGTGTAACTAGTTCAGCACTCGGAATTGCTTTAGCAATCAAAGAGTTGCGAGAATAAATTTTTAAACATGTAGAAGGTAGGTGTGAATATGAGTTTTTATGTAACAACGGCTAACGATGATTATTTAGCTCACCACGGTGTAAAAGGTATGAAATGGGGAGTTAGACGTTATCAGAATTTTAACGGTAGTTATACTCAAGCCGGTTTAAAAAGATATGAAAAATCAGCAGCTGCATATGAAGATTTAAAAGCTAAGAAAAAGCAATATGGCTCTAAGACAATGATGAATTCTAAGATGACTTATGGTCGTGCCACTAAATTAGCTAAACAGCAAATGAAGAAAGATTATAAACATTTGAAGCAAGATAAATTAGCGGATCAAGGAAAGAATCTGTACGCTAACGGTTATAGAATTACAGATAATATGGGTGTTAATTTAATAAAAGGTAGTGGAACTGCTGCCTCTGCTATAGGATTTGCTTATGCCAATAATTTTATTAATAAAAAGCAAGCAGAAGGTTTAGGTGCTATTGCCGGTGCTACGGCTGCTATCGGAACCGGAATGAGCATTGTTAACTATAACAAAGATAGAAAATTAAGAGCATACTACGGCCATACATCTAACTATTAGGAGGAATTCAAAATGGAGCTAAATTTTGGTTCTAGGCTTATGCATGCTTGGAACGCATTTACAAATCGAGATCCGACATACCAAAGAACTCTAGGCGAGAGCTATTATCATAGACCGGATAGAGTTCAATTCACCAGAGGTAACGAGAGGTCAATAGCGACAGCTGTTTATAACCGTATTGCAATGGATGTAGCGGCAGTCGAAATCAGGCATGTTAAACTAGACGAGAATATGAGATATTCATCGGACATCGATTCAGGACTTAATAAGTGTTTGAATCTAGAAGCTAATATTGACCAGACTGGTAGAGCTTTTATTCAAGATGTAGTAATGTCAATGCTAGACGAAGGATGTGTAGCAATTGTCCCAGTAGATACTAGTATGGACCCTACTGTTTCTGGTTCATATAGTATAGATTCTATGAGAACAGGAAAGATTGTTCAATGGTATCCACAACATGTTAAAGTTCGACTTTACAATGATCGAACAGGAAAGAAACAAGAAGTAACACTTCCGAAGAGCACCGTTGCTATCATCGAGAATCCGCTTTATGCGGTAATCAATGAACCTAACTCAACTATGCAACGTTTAATAAGAAAACTTAGTTTATTGGATGTGACAGATGAACAAACGGCATCAGGTAAATTAGATTTGATTATTCAGTTACCTTATGTAATCAAGACACAGTCTAAACGTGATGAAGCTGAGAGAAGGCGAAAAGAAATCGAAAGGCAATTGGCTGGCTCGAAGTATGGGATTGCTTATGCTGATGGTACTGAGCGTATTACTCAATTAAACCGTTCAGTTGAAAACAATCTTATGAAGCAGATTGAATATCTAACTGAAATGCTTTATAGCCAGTTGGGAATCACTCAAACTGTTATGGATGGTACGGCTGATGAGAAGACAATGTTGAATTACAATAACCGTTCAATAGAACCTATTGTCTCAGCAATTGTTGATGAACTTAAGCGAAAATTCCTGACTAAGACTGCTAGATCACAGGGTCAATCTATCATGATGTTCAGAGATCCATTCAAGCTTGTTCCGGTAAACAACATTGCAGAAATTGCAGATAAGTTTACTCGTAATGAGATCATGACATCAAATGAATTTAGACAGGTAATTGGTATGAAACCATCCGATGATCCTAAGGCTGACCAATTAGTTAACGCTAATATTAGTCAACCTAAAGAAGAGTACGAGGAACAAGAAACACAAGATATGCAAGAGCAAGAAGAACGCTACAATGAATAGCTAAAGGAGGAATTTCAAAATGGCAAAGTATGATTTTACTGGCTGGGCCACTAGAAATGACATTAAATGCTCTGATGGTAGAACCATTCGTAGAAATGCTTTCAAAGACAACGATGGAGAAACTGTACCGTTAGTCTGGAATCATTCCCACAATGATCCTATGAATGTTCTTGGACATGCCTTACTTGAAAACAGGGACGAAGGAGTCTATGTTTACGGTACATTTAATGACAGTGCACAAGGTAAGAATGCTAAAGAATTAGTCGAGCATGGTGATGTCACAGCGTTATCAATCTATGCTAATCATCTAAAACAACATGGTGGAGATGTATTGCATGGAGCGATTCGTGAAGTAAGTTTGGTTTTAGCCGGAGCTAACCCAGGGGCGTTTATCGATTCAGTCATGATGCATGGAGAAGAGTCAGATGAAGAAGCTGTAATTTATACAGGAGAAGAATTGACTTTATCACACGCTGATGATGAAGAAGATAAAAACAAAGAAAAGGAGAAAAACATGAACAACGAACAAACACAAAAGAAAGATGACGAAAAAACAGTAAAAGACGTATTCGACTCAATGACAGATGAACAGAAAACAGTCGTATATGCTATGATTGGCCAAGCATTAGAAGATGCTGGCGTAGATGGTGAAAAAGGAGATGAAGAAGATATGAAACACAATGTATTTGATATGGATGAACAACAACAAGATTACTTAACTCACTCAGACCAAGGTGAAATTCTTGAAATGGCTAAAAAGAACAATGTTGGTTCATTCAAAAGAGCACTTGAAATTTACTCAGAAGAAAATGGTGTAGAAATTAGTCATGCTGATACAGTCGGAGGATTTATTCAAAATGGAGCTGGAAATGTTACTACGTTATTCCCAGAATACAAAGATGTACGTCCAGGAGCACCTGAATTAATCACTAATGACCAAGGATGGGTTAATACAGTATTGCAAAAAGTACATAAATCACCAATCTCACGTATTCGTACACGTCAAGTAGATATTCGTAACATTCAGGAGTTACGTGCTAAAGGTTACCAAAAAGGTAAACAAAAGAAACTTGCTGGAAACTTTAAGTTAGTTACTCGTACTACTGACCCTCAAACTGTATATGTAAGAAACTCATTACACCGTGATGATGTAATCGATATCACAGACTTCGATTATGTAGATTATTTATACAACATTGATAAGATGAGCTTAAATGAAGAATTAGCTACAGCTATCATGTTAGGCGACGGTCGTGATGATGGAGCAGAAGATAAAATCTCACCAGAACACATTAGACCAATTTGGACAGATGATGATTTATATACATTACATGTTGACATCAACACTGATAAGACTAAATCAGAAATCCAAGGTACTAACTCAAACGCTAACTTCGGTGAAAATTTCATCATGTCAGAGACTATGGTTAACACAATCTTATATGCTCGTGAACACTTTAAAGGAAGCGGAACTCCAGACTTATACATTACACCACACATGTTAAATGTAATGTTATTAGCTCGTGACATTAACGGACGTAGAATCTACAGTTCTAAAGCTGAATTAGCTAGTTCATTAAATGTTGGAGAAATCTACACTTGCGAACAATTCGAAGGTAAAACTCGTAAAGATGCTGAGCAAAATACTAAGGGGTTGATCGGTATCATCTGTAACTTAGCTGACTACAGTTTAGGTGCAACTAAAGGTGGAGAAGTTACTCACTTCACAGATTTCGATATCGACTTCAACCAAATGAAATCTTTATTGGAAACTCGTTGCTCAGGAGCATTGACTCGTTGCTACTCAGCTATTGCTATTGAAGAATTGAAAGCTAAAGCGCAAAGTGGAAGTGTAAGTACTGAAGGTCATTAATTAAGACTAGAGGTGAAAATTCAAAATGGCGAAATTTTATGGTGATATAGGTTTCAGTATCCAAGAGCAAACAAAGCCTGGGGTATGGACCAATGTCATAACTCCCCGTAAATATTTTGGTGATGTTATTACTAATAGTAGAAGGTCACAAAGTTCAAATCAACTTAACGACAACATTGTCATATCGAATGAAATTAGTATCATAGCAGATCCATACGCTAATGAGAATTTTCATTCAATAGTATATGTTGAGTTTATGGGTACTAAATGGAAGGTGTCTAACATCTCTGTTCAGTACCCTAGACTTACTTTAACACTAGGAGATGTATATAATGGATAATAGATTAAAATTGCAAAATTTACTAGAAGAAATTTTAGGAAGCGATCAAGTATATTACCAACCACCATCTTCTGTACGAATGAAATACCCAGCCATCGTCTACTCGAGAAACAAAATTGACAATCTTGTGGCAAATGATGGTGTGTATTTACAAAGATTTTCATATCAAATCACGGTTATGGATTATGATCCAGATAGTGAAATTGTCATGAAGATTTCAAGAATTCCTGGAATCAGTCATGATACTCATTTCACATCAGATAATCTTAACCATGATACATTTACATTAACTTATTAAAGGAGGAAAGAAAATGTCTAGATTAACATGGGACGATATTGGTAAACGTCTTTACGAAACAGGTACTAAAATGGGTGTACTTTATTCACAATCTGAAGATGGAACATACCCAAAAGGCGTAGCTTGGAATGGTTTAATGTCTGTAAGTGAAAAGCCTTCTGGAGCTGAAGCATCAGCTTTATATGCAAATGATGCTAAATATTTAGAATTATATTCAAACGAAGAATTTGGATTTACAATCAGTGCTTATACATATCCTGAAGAATTCGCAGCATGCGATGGCTCTGCTGAATTAGAATCAAAATCTGGAGTATATGTAGGACAGCAACCTAGAAAAGCATTCGGTTTAGCTTATAGAACTGTTGTAGGTAACGATGTTAAAGGTTCTGACTACGGATACAAATTACATTTAGTATATGGAGCTAAAGCTTCTCCATCAGAAAAAGGATATAGTTCTATTAATGATAGTCCAGAAGCTGTAGAATTTAGTTGGGAATGTACTACTACACCAATTAATATCGAAGGTTTCAAACCAGCTGCTCACATCGAAATTGACTCAACTAAAATTGCACCTGAGAAGTTGAAAAAGATTGAAGATGCATTATATGGTACAAACGCAGGTGGCGGCTCTGGTTCTGGAACTGAACCTAAATTACTTTTACCTAATGAAATCGTTACTATCTTAAAAGAAGCATAGCATTGTGATATTTTATAGACCTCGACTAAATTACGAGGTCTTTTATTTTAATTAAAGGGAGGAACATAACATGCTAAAGAAAACTGTTACTTATACTGACTACGATGGAAATCAAAGAACTGAAGATTTCTATTTTAATTTAAACAAAGTTGAATGTCTAGAAATGGAAGCAAGCGTCGAAGGCGGATATACAAAATACATCGACAAAATTGCTAAATCAAATGACATGAAAGAGATTGTTAATATTATCAAATTATTTCTTCTTAAATCTTATGGTGAGAAATCAGCTGACGGAAAGAGATTTATCAAAGTTGATTCAAATGGTGTTCCGTTGTCACAAAAATTCGAAGAAACAGAAGCTTTTGTGGAGCTATATGTCGAACTAGCCTCAGATGCTACTAAATGTAGTGATTTTATTAATGGTATCATGCCTAATGATGGTAACACTACATCTCAGAATGTTCCGGCGGCTTCTAATTTGCAAAACTAATCAATGGAGGTAACAAGAATGCTTAAGATAACTATACCTGGAGCTGAAATGTGGGATGAAGCTAAGCAAGAATTCGTATACACTAAACCCCAGTCTTTAGCATTAGAGCATTCTTTGCTCTCTATTTCAAAATGGGAAAGTAAATGGCATAAGCCATATCTAACAGATAAAGATAAGACATTTGAAGAGACAATAGATTATATCAAATGCATGACAGTTACCCCAAATGTTGACCAAAGTGCATATGATGGGTTAACAACGGATAATGTCAACGCTATATCTGAATATATTAAAGATCCAATGAGTGCTACCACTTTCAGAAAAACAGAAAGTGACAACCACATCGGAGGAGAACAAATTACAGCTGAACTTATTTACTATTATATGGTAGCTTTAAACATACCATTTGAATGTGAGAAATGGCATCTTAATAGATTAATAACTTTAATTAGAGTTTGCAGCATTAAGAATCAACCGCCTAAGAAAATGAGCAAGGCTGAAATCATGAGACGTAACGCAGAGTTGAATGCAGAGCGTAGAAAGAAATTAAACACAAAAGGATAGGAGGTAATACTATGATGAATGGTATTGATATTTCCAATTATCAGAACGGAATTAATCTAGATGTAGTTCCGTGTGATTTTGTAATTTGTAAAGCCACAGAAGGGACATACTACGTAAACCCAGACTGTGACAGAGCTTATCAACAAGCTAAAAAGAACGGTAAATGCTTAGGTGTTTATCATTATGCTAACGGTGGAGACGTTCAAGCTGAAGCTGACTTCTTCATTAATAATTGTAAAAACTATATTGGAGAAGCAATCCTCGTACTTGACTGGGAAGGACAGAATAATCCAACGTTTGGAAAGAATGACTTCAATTGGGTTAAATCATGGCTAGATTATGTTTACTCTAAGACTGGGGTTAAACCGTTATTGTATATTTCCAAATCTTTAATGAGTGGATTCATGAATATCGGCGATTATGGAAAATGGATTGCACAATATGCTAATCACACGCCAACTGGATATCAAGATGAACCTTGGAACGAATCAGCATATTCATGTGCTATTAGACAATACACATCAACTGGTAGATTAAATGGTTATAGTGGGAATCTAGACCTTAATAAATTCTATGGAGATAGAGAGGCTTGGAATAAATATGCTGCTAAATCAGGTTCTACAGTAACTAAACCTAGTGACCCAACTCCAGTTAAGAAGACAAATGAACAAATCGCTCAGGAAGTTATTAACGGCAAATGGGGTAACGGAGATGACCGTAAGAACCGTCTAACACAAGCAGGTTATGATTACAATACAATTCAAAGTATTATTAATCAAAAGCTTCAGCCGGCTAAGAAATCAGTGGATGAAATCGCTAAAGAAGTATTAGCTGGTAAATGGGGCAACGGGCAAGCTCGTATTAACGCTATTACTAAAGCCGGCTACAATTATAATGAGGTTCAAGCCAAAGTTAACAAGATGTTAAAGTCAACTTCAAAAGTTGTTTATCATACTGTTACGTATGGTGAAACATTGTCTGGAATTGCGGCTAAGTATGGAACCACATATCAGCGTTTAGCACAGATTAACGGGATTAATAATCCTAGTCTAATCTATCCTGGTCAGAAAATCAAAATCAGGTAAAAAGGAGTACATATGATTAAGTTTGAGCATAAGGGAGATTTTTCTAAAGTTACTAAGTTTTTAGAAAGAGCCAAAAAAGGAGCTAGAGTCACGGTTTTGGATAAGTATGCTCAAGAAGGCGTAAACGCCCTTATGTCAGCAACTCCAGTTGAAACTGGCAAAACTGCTGGTTCTTGGTACTATGAGATTGAGAAGGGCAGAAGCATAACGAAAATTAATTTCTGTAATTCAAATACTAATAAAGGCGTAAACATAGCAATAATCTTGCAAACAGGACATGGTACTGGTACTGGAGGATGGGTTGAGGGTAGAGACTATATTAATCCTGCTATTCAACCAGTATTTGATAGAATAGCTGATGCAGCTTGGAAGGAGGTAGTAGGCAATGAGTAATGTAGTAGATGAACGTATATTGTCGATGAAATTTGACAATAAGCAGTTTGAATCAGGTGTAGCCACGAGTATGAGTACTCTTGATAAATTAAAACAAAAACTTAATCTTAAAGGCGCTGCTGAAGGCTTGCAAAATGTCAGTGCAGCAGTTAAGAACATTAATTTTAGTGGAGTGAGCTCAGGTATCGAAACAGTACAAGCTAAATTCTCAGCTATGGAAGTAGTTGCTATGACTACTATCTCTAGAATCACTAACTCATTACTAACATTAGGTAAGAGGTTAGCTTCTGCTGTGACTATTAATCCGATTAAGGATGGTTTCAGAGAATACGAAACACAAATGAATGCAGTACAGACGATTTTGGCCAATACTCAACAGGAAGGTACGAACGTTAAAATTGTAAACGCTGCGTTGGACGAGTTAAACCATTATGCGGATAAGACCATTTATAACTTTACAGAGATGACAAGTAATATTGGTAGATTTACTGCAGCAGGTGTAAAACTAAAAGATTCAGTATCTGCTATCAAAGGTATAGCAAATTTAGCTGCAGTTTCTGGTGCGTCTTCTCAAGATGCATCTCGAGCAATGTACCAGTTATCACAAGCATTAGCTTCTGGAACAGTAAAACTAATGGACTGGAACTCTGTAGTTAATGCTAACATGGGTGGTAAAGTGTTTCAGGATGCTTTAATTAGAACTTCTGAGCATTTACAAACAGGAGCAAAAGCTGCTATTACAGCAAATAAAACATTCCGTGATTCCCTAGAAACTGGATGGCTAACCACAGAAGTATTATCTCAAACTTTAGATCAGTTATCTACTGCTGCTGACACACAAGAGGAATATGAAGCAGCAATTAAGAAATTTGTTGATCAAGGTTATAGCAAAGAAGAAGCAAAGCAGATGGCGGATTTGGCCAAGACAGCCGGTGATGCTGCAACCAAGGTTAAGACATTTTCTCAATTAATTGATACTTTAAAAGAAGCTTTGGGTTCTGGATGGACTGAAACTTGGAGAACTATTTTTGGTGACTTCGAGGAAGCTAGAACACTGTGGACATCAGTTAGTAAAGTATTAAATGATATGATTACTGATAGTTCAGAAGCCAGAAATAAAATGTTAAAGGAATGGGCAAACCTAGGTGGTCGTACTAAATTAATAGAAGGATTTTCTAACATCTTTAAAGGATTAGTCAGTATTGTTACTCCTATTAAAGAAGCTTTCCGTGACATTTTCCCACCTATCACAGCTAAGCGATTACTTAATTTAACCGAAGGCTTCAAGAGCTTAACTGAGAAAATCAAAATCGGTGATGAAACGGCAGATAAACTTAAGAGAACATTCAAGGGTTTATTCTCTGTTGTTGATATGGTTAAGAAAGCTTTCGAGTTAGTTGCCACTACCATCGGTAAAGTATTTAGTTCTGGTGCTTTTGGTAGTGTTGTAGATATCATCCTAAGTATTACGGCAGCTATTGGTGATATGTTTACGTCCTTAAACGAAGGGTTTAACACATCTGGAATCGCTAGTAGCTTAGGTAAGATGGTTTCTGATATTGCTGGAGTATTAAAAGGTGCAGCATCTCATATTAGTAGTTTTGGTGATGTGCTATCTAAAGTAGGTCAAGGTATTTCTAAAGTACTAACAGGTATTTGGGACAGTATAACTAAAGTATTTGGATGGATATCCGACAATGTCTCAATGGGAGATGTTTTAGCAGGTATCCTTGGCGGTGGAATTATTAAAAGTGTATCAAGCTTTACTGATTTGTTCGATACCATAACTGATACCATTAATAGTATATTCGGAGGAGATGGAAAGCCAAGTATAGCTAAAAAGATTTCTGCATTCTTTGGAGAAATTACTACTGCGCTTAGAGCATTTACTACTGGTGTTAAAGCTAGTTCGTTAGTTGCTATCGCTGGTGCGTTAGGAATTTTAGCTGCTTCATTAAAAAGTATCGCTAGTTTAGATCCTGCAGATATTACTAAATCTGTAATTGCCATCGGTGCAATGTTCTTAATGTTAAATCGTTCGTTTAAGTTTATCTCAGATGCGATTGCTTCGTTCAAAGGTAAAGGTCTTATTAAAATGGGCGTTTCAGTTATGGCACTAGCTAAAGCGATTGATATTTTAGCGAGTGCTATGCAGAAATTAGCTAAAATAGATGAGTATAATTTAGCTAAATCTTTGTTAGCATTAGCTGTGTCAATGAAAATTTTAACTAAAGGTTTTGAATCTATTAGTATGGCTCCAATTCCTATTTCTACTAGTATTGCAATAATCGCATTAGCGGAGTCTTGCAAAGTATTAGGTGATGCTCTTCAGAAATTCTCAGGGTTATCTTGGGATGAAATTGCTAGAGGGTTAACCGGCATGGGTGGAGCTTTAGCTGAATTTGTCATTACACTAAAAGCTCTGAGCAAATTCGGTGGTGGAAAGTCTTTAGCTGGTAGCGTGTCATTATTAATAGCCGTTCAATCATTGAGCAAGATGGCTGAAGGGCTTAGTAGTTTCGCAGGAATGTCTTGGGAAGAAATTAAGCGAGGATTAGCAGGTATGGGAGGAGCTTTAACCGAAGTATCTACCATAACCGGATTACTTGGTAAACTAACCGGTCTTAAAGGACTACTAGGTGCAGGCTCATTAGTTCTAGCTGTGCAGTCTCTTGCGGATTTACAAGCTTCTTTTGCTAACTTCTCTACTATGTCTTGGAATGAAATCAAAATCGGACTAACTGGCATGGGAGGAGCTTTAACCGAAGTAGCTGTTGTGACTGGTCTACTTGGCAAATTAACTGGCTTATCTGGTCTTATTGGCGCAGGCTCACTTGTACTTGCAGTTCAATCTCTTGATGAGATAGCAGATGCATTAGCCTCTATTGGTGCTTTATCATGGGATACTATCAAAAAAGGCTTAACTGGCATGGGAGGAGCTTTAGTTGAGATTGGAGTAGTTAGTGGAGCTTTAGGAAAGCTTGCTGGTCTATCCGGATTAGTTGGAGCTGGAACTATCGTATTAGCAGTTCAAGGGCTTGGCGATATTGCAGATGCTCTTCAGAATATTGGCTCTATGTCTTGGGAAGAAATAGGACGTGGCTTAGCTGGTATGGGAGGTGCTTTAGCTGAATTAGGCACTGCATCTGGATTAACCGGAGTTCTAACCGGTTTCGCTGGTCTTATCGGTGCGGGCACAATTACTTTAGCATCTCAAGGATTAGGTGAGATAGCTGATGCATTACAGAAGTTTGGCTCAATGTCATGGGACGATATTAAACGTGGATTATCAGCTATGCAAGATGCTTTAGGCGAAGTAGCTTTAGGTGGATTGATGAATAGTCTATCTGGATTTGGTGCGGATGCCATCGCTAAAGTAGCAAAGCCATTAGGTGACTTAGCAGAATCAGTTAACAAATGGTCAAGCGTTACGGTGCCAGACAATCTAGGAAGCATGTTAACCAGTTTAGCGGATGGAGTACTGGAATTCACATTAGGTGGTTTAGGCGCTGGAGCATTAGCCACGGTAGCAAAACCATTAGGCGATTTAGCCGCGTCAGTCCAAGCATGGTCAGGAGTAAGTGTACCTGAAAATCTTGGTACACAAATCGGTAGCCTAGCAAGTGGTATCAATAAATTCTGGGCTAGTGGAATGGGTGCTGATGCATTAGCGACATTCGCGAAACCTCTTGGCGATTTGGCCGACTCAATCAAGAAATGGTCTGGCGTTACTATTCCAGAAGGAATTGGTGATACGTTTGGAAGTATTGCAGATGGATTAAAGAAATTTAGTTTCTTATTTGCTGCCGGATGGAGTTTGAGTGCGTTGACTGGTCCATTGAGTGATTTAGCTGGTAGCATTCAAAAATGGTCTGGAATTACTATCCCAGAAAATATTGGTGATACATTTGGAAGTATTGCAGATGGTCTAAAGAAATTCAGTTGGCTATTCGTAGCTGGATGGAGCTTAAGTACATTAGTTTATCCACTTAAAGACTTAGTTGAAGCAATGAAAAATATGACTGGATTAAGTATACCTGAAAACATCGGTACTCAGCTTGGGTCTGTTGCAGATGGTCTAAAGAAATTCAGTTGGTTATTCTTAGCCGGATGGAGTTTAGGATCGTTAACTGGACCTCTAGGCGAACTAGTGGATAGTATGAATAAGATGAAGAATCTAAATGTTCCTGAAAACATAGAAACGCAATTAGGATCTGTAGCGAATGGGATTAAGAAATTTAGCAGTATAGGAGATATTTCGGCTGGAGTTGAAGCTACTAAAACAGTTGCCTCAGCTATCAAGTCGTTATCAGGAACGAATTTCTCAGCTATTGTTTTAGGCCTTGAAACACTTGGTAGCTCATTCGGTAATTTCGCAAAATCAGCTCAGTCTTTAAGCGGTGTTGGTAATGTTATTGTGAATAACTTAGTAACTCCTATTAAGAATGCAGCTAAGCAATTGAGCAGCGTAGGGTCTGATATTGTAAACTCAATCTCTCAAGGAATTAGTGGTGCTTCAGGTAATTTAAAAACTGCCATGAACGGTGTTCTATCAACATTAACTTCAACTGCTAAAAGTAAGAATGGAGAATTCAAATCTGCAGGCGCTAAAATGTCCAGCAATTTAGCATCAGGCATTAAGAGTGGTAAGGCTAGTGTTAATTCTGCCGTTACAAGTACCGTATCAGGAGCAGCTAGCAAGTTACGTAGCTATTATGGTAGTTTTAATAGTGCAGGTAGCTATTTAGCTCAAGGATTCGCTAGTGGTATTAGATCAGGTTCATTTGCAGCGAGTGTAGCAGCTAGAGCGATGGCTAATGCAGCAAAAAACGCAGCAGCAAGAGCTTTAGATGAGCATTCACCTTCTAAAGTTGGTTATAAGATTGGTGATTTCTTCGGTGTAGGTTTCACGAATGGTATCGCTAATAATTTTGTTGACTCTAGTAGAGCTGGTACTAAGATGGCTGACAATGCTAAAGAAGCATTAATCAATGCGGTTAGTAAAATGTCTAATATTCTAGATTCCGATGTCGATGTTCAACCGGTAATCACTCCAGTATTAGACTTATCTAACGTTACATCAGGTGCAGCTAGTATCACTAGCTTACTTGGAGGTACGCAATCAGTTGGAGTTAGATCAAACCTTAATGCTATCAACACAGCTATGAAGTTAAATCAAAATGGTCGAAATGATGATGTTGTTTATGCTATTGATAAGTTACGTAAAGAATTAGGAAACTTAAACAGTGGAGATACATATTCTATTAATGGTGTTTATGCTAGCGATGATGATATCGTTGACGCTATCAAGACTATTGTTAGAGCAGTTAAAGTTGAAAGGAGAGTGTAGTAAATGCCAGCAGTATCAAATTTAAAGATTCAACTTCAAGGTGGTACTAGTAATACTTACTACGCCACTTGGGACTTTAAAGAAGAAACTAGAAAACCAACTACCACAACAACTAGCATTACTACTGGTAGTTTGGTTAGTATTAAATCCGGTGCTACATATTATAATGGTGTAGCAATACCATCATGGGTAATGAACCAGAGGTGGTATATTATGGAAGTCAGAGGGGATAGAGCAGTATTAGGTAGAAACGAAAGTGGAACAAATAATATTGTATCCCCTATTAATGTTAGAAATTTAAACGGTGGAACTACTACAACTACTGGTGGAGGAACTACCGAATATCTTAAGACTTTAGATAAGTATGAAGTTAAATGGCACTACGATACAGGTAATGGCATTTGGTTTAGTGGTGGTAACTCAGATGCTACTCAAGATGAGAAGTATGCTACTTATAGTGCACCGTCTAACGCTTTAAAGATTCGTGTTACTGTTAAGCCAGTATCTAAAACTTATGAATCTAACGGACAACAAGCATCATATTGGACTGGTACTTCAGTATCCGCTGAGTATTCATTCGAGAGAGATGCTCCAAATGCTCCATCGGTTCCGAGTGTGACAATCAACAAGTTTCAGTTAACAGCTAAGCTAGAAAACATTTCAGATGCTAGAACTGACGAGATTGAGTTCGAGGTTTACAATGGAACTACCTTAGCTAACACTGGACGAGTGACTGTCTTAACCAGAATGGCAACATATGTTTCTAATGTAACTGCTGGAGGAAAGTATAGGGTTAGAGCGAGAGCCGTAAACATTTATAGTACTTCTAGAATTTATAGTAAGTGGTCTGATTACAGTAGTGAAACTTTAACTGTTCCAGCAGCAGTTCAAAATGTAACCGTCGCAGCTGATAGTAGAAACTCTGCAAAACTTACTTGGAATAAATCAGATACCGCAACTAAGTATACAGTTCAGTATACATTCAGAGAAGCATATTTCGATAGCTCATCACAAGTCAGTTCAATGACTGTAGAGAATACAACTGCCTTTGTTACAGGATTAGAGCAAGGTAAAAGATGGTATTTCAGAGTCGCAGCTACAAATGAGAAAGGTGAGTCGACTTGGAGTGAAACAGTCTCAGTCGCTATCGGTACAAAACCTGAAGCACCTACAACTTGGACAATGTCATCTACTGCGATTGTTGGAGAAGATATTACATTATATTGGACTCACAATTCGGAAGATGGTTCTAAGCAAAGAGCTGCTCAGATTGAGTTATCAGTAAATGGAATTCCTGACACAATAACTCTTACTAGCGATGTTGATGACAATGACACTTCAGAAGAGAAGATTCACTATTACACATTCAACACGAAAAATTATAAAGATGGTGCTGAATTAAAGTATCGTATCAAGACTAAAGGCGTAGTCGATGAGTATGGTGACTGGTCAGTACAGAGAACTATCAATCTATATGCTCCCCCTACATTAGATTGGACTATCTCACTTGACGAGAACAATATTCTTAAGACTTTGCCTTTTGATATTTATTGTGAGCCAGGTCCTTTAAATCAGAAACCTGTAACATATTTTGTATCAATCACTGCAAACGATACCTATACGACTGAGAATGAGATTGGTGTAGAGACCATTGTCACAGCTGGCACTGAGGTATATTCTAAGTTGTTTAATGCGACTAAGCGTAACTTGCAGTTATATTTGTCAGCTGGAGATTTAATGCTTCAGAACAATCAGATGTATAAACTAACTATAGTGGTATCCATGGACTCAGGTTTGACTGCTGAAAAGTCTGTTATATTTACAGTTAACTGGACTTTGAGAGACTATGAACCTGATGCTTCTATTGGAATTGACAGTGACAAGATTTGTACGTACGTCGCACCTTATTGTAAAGACGCTGACGAAGACTTAGTTAGGGATATTTCTCTAGCAGTCTATCGTAGAGAATTTAATGGCACATTTACACAGATTGCTACTGGTCTGCCTAACGATGGAGTTGTGACTGTTACAGACCCACATCCATCTTTGGACTTCGCTAGGTATAGGATTGTAGCAACTGATACAAACACTGGTGTTATATCCTTCGTAGATCTTCCAGGGCAACCTATTGGTGAGTCTGCTATAATCATTCAATGGAGTGAAAAGTGGATGAACTTTGATTATCTAGGCGAAGACGAGATGGAAGATCCTACATGGGCAGGTTCAATGGTTAAGCTACCATTTAATGTTGATGTTGATGAATCACACAGCCCAGACGTATCTTTAGTAGAGTATATTGGACGTAAACATCCAGTTACCTATTATGGTACTCAGCGTGGTGAGACTATGACGTTAAACGCTGTTATTCCTAAGAGCTATAAAGACACTATCTATGCTTTAAGACGATTATCTGAATGGGCCGGAGATGTATATATTCGAGAGCCATCAGGTATTGGCTATTGGGCTAATGTCACAGTTAAGATGCCTATCAAACATGCAGAGCTAACAGTCAATGTGACACTTACCGTAAAACGAGTGGAAAGGGATGAAATCTAATGATTAATTGGCACGAGTCAATGGAACAAACTTATGAATTTTATAAGGTTGATCCAAATTCATGGAGAGATTCAGAGAGAGTCACTACCATCACCAGTTGTACAATCACAAGAGATGCGTCGAATTCCACTCTTGGTTCTGTTAGTATTAGCATGACTGAGGATATTGGTGAGTGCTATATTAGAGTCTATCTTGTAGCAAATCAAAATGGGGAAAGACGTAAGTTTGCGTTAGGAACATTCTTAATACAAACACCTCATGTGAACTTCGATGGTAAGTGTGTTTCTATATCTGTTGATGGATATACGCCATTGATAGAGTTAAAGAACAGTAAACCGCCGATTGGATATTCTTTGCTTAAAGGGCAACCAATCATGAACGCTGTATCGCTTATTGCTAGAGAGCATTTAAGAGCTCCAGTAGTCATGACAGATAGTAGTCATGTGTTAGAAGCAGACTTCGTATCATCATTAGATGAGGACTGGCTAACATTCACTACTGACTTAATGACCTCTGCTAAGTTCTCATACATGATAGACGAGATGGGTAATGTAATGTTCCAACCGGACCAAAGTACATCTAGTTTACAGCCGGTTTATACTTATACTGACGATAATAGTTCAATTTTATATCCTTCGTTCAAGGATGAAAGAGACTTATACGGTATTCCTAATGTTGTAGAAGTAGTATATTCTAGCAGCTTAGGATACCGCTTTTCTCGTATTGTGAATGACGATGAAAATAGTATCGTGTCAACTAAGAGTCGTGGCAGAGAGATTGTGCACAGAGAAACGAATCCTAAATTTGCTGGGGTTCCAACTCAAGACATGCTCGATGCTTATGCTACTCAGTTACTCAAGAGCTTATCGTCGCTATCTCACAAGATTACATATTCTCATGCTTTCAACACGACAAGAATTGGTGATTGTGTGGTTCTGAACTATACAAGAGCTGGTATTCGTAATGTGAAGGCTAGAATCATATCACAGAGTATTAAATGTACTACTGGTTGCCCAATTCAAGAGACAGCAGTGTACACGACAAAATTATGGAGGTAATAAACAATGTCTGATCTAACAAGAGATGTCTTAAAGGATTTTGCCGATATTGTAATCGACGAATCTAATAAAGATGAAGAAGTAACGGCATATGGCACTACTGTAGAATCAGATGGCGTTGATTATGTCAAATTAGATGGCTCAAGCCTCTTAACACCAATTACTACAACTACTGATATTAAGCCTGGTGAGCGTGTCTTAGTTTTAATTAAGAATCATCAGGCTGTTATTATCGGTAATAGCAGTAACCCTTCAGCTGGTAGTCAAGAATTAAATAACTTAAAAGAAACAGTTAACCTAGACAAGGCTACAATTAAAGACTTAGTGGCTAACAATGTTACTATCAATGATTCACTAAAAGCTAATAGCGCTAGGATAGATAGCTTAGAAGCTACTAATGTTGAGATTAACGGTAAGTTAATGGCTGATAGAGCTGATATTACAAGACTTGATACTGATAAACTTAACGCTGATGAAGCTGATATTCGTTACGCTAAAGTTGACGAATTAAGGGCTACTAGTGCAGATGTAGTTAAGTTAAATGCTGATTATGCAAAGTTTAAAGATGCATCAGTTAAGAGATTAGATGCTAACGAGGCTTCTATTCAGGATTTAGATGCCAAGAAACTTAGTGCTGAAGCTGCTGATATTAAATACTTAACAATTGATAATGCTAAAGCTACATATTTACAAGCAGGTGACTTTAATGCTTATAAAGCAACTGTCGAAACTTTATTGGCTGCAAAAGCAAGTATTGAAGAATTGGAAGCTAATTATTTAAAAGTAGCCAACGCGGAAGCTACTTATGCAAAAATTACTGAGTTAGATGCTTTGACAGGTAGTTTTAATACGTTAAATGCTGACTTAGCTAAAGTAGAAGAATTGGTTGCTAAGAAAGCAAGTATTGAAGATTTAAACGCTGCTAACGCATCCATTCAAACCTTACAGACTGACTTGACAACAGCAAATCAGTTAATTGCGAAAAAAGTGGATGCTGAGTATGTTAAGACACAAATTACTGAATCGACTAAGACAATTACAGATGACTTAACAGCGATTCATGCAATCGTGGACGTGTTAGATACTAAGTATGCAACTATCGAACAATTAAATGCGGCTAAAGCAAATTTAGAAACTTTAATTGCTAATAAAGCAACAATTGAAGATTTAAATGCAGCTAAGGCTACTATCGGAGAATTAAACGGTTTAGTTGCTAATATTAATTCTATCTTATCTGGCAGTATTGGTACTGGTACTTTGCAGACTATTCACTTAACAGCTGAGAATGTAGTAATTGATGATGCTGTTATCAAGAGTGCTAACATTGAGGGATTAGATGTTAGTAAGTTAAATGCTGGCACGATTAGTACTAATAAATTTGTTATTAAGAGTGATGACGGCGGTATAGTAATCAGTGGCTCTACACAACAATTTAAGGATAAGAATAACAAAGTCAGATTACAGATTGGTAAAGACGCTCAGGGTAACTTCAACTTCATTGTGTTTGGCGAAGATGGTACCACTGCGATTTACAATCAAAATGGGATTACTAAGCAAGCAGTTCCAGATGGTTTGATTGTTGATCAGATGGTTAGCGATACTGCTAATATTCAAGCTAAGAAAATTCAGTATATTGACAAAGATGGCAATAAGACTTTGCAGACTGTTATAGAGCAAGAGCAAGGTAAGATTACAGAGCTTATAAAAGAAACTACTATTGACGGAGGCTCATTAAAGGATAAATACTTAGAAACTGTCAAAACTGTTGATGGCATGAAAACTACTATTGGTGATGTTCAGACTAATCAGACATCCATGAGTAGCAAGATTACAGAGATTGAGACTAGTACTGAAGGTATCAAGACAAGTGTCACTAAGGCTCAAACTACTGCAGATTCTGCTAAAACTACTGCGGAACAAACAGCATCTAAATTCAGTTGGATTGTTAAATCTGGTACTTCTGCTACAGATTTTACCTTAACAGATAGAACTGCTCAATTGGTAGCTAATAATATCAATTTACATGGACTAGTCACATTTGAAGGTTTGGACAGTAGTACACAAAATGCGATTAATGATAAAGCAAATCAATCTATCATAGACAACTGGGCAAAAGATTCTATTGTAAATGGTGAGACTGTTATTAATGGTGGGTATATTAAGACTAACACCATTAAGACTGACCAGTTAGCTGTAGATGATATTTTTGCTACTGGCTCGGCAGTAATGAACATTATCAATGCTCAGGAGATTAACGCTAACCGTATCACATCAGGTCTATTATCTGCAGAACGTATTAATGCTTATGGTTTATCTATTCTTAATAAGACAACCAATCAGCAGACATTCAATATTTCCAATAATGGAGAAGTGACTATCAGAGGTTCTGTTTCTAGTGGTAACTATGTCGAGAGTAAAACTGGTTGGGCTATTAATAATGATGGTACGGCTGAATTCAATGATATTATTGCTAGAGGTTCTGTTATTACTAATGATGGTGGTATCGTATCGGCTGGTGGTAGTGGAAGAAACTTGCAATTAAATACTTCATTTTATAATGGCTTAACAAGTTGGGTAAAAGGAAGCAATTATTCAGTAGATACTGGATTTCAATATAAACTAACAAATACTGTTAAATTTGAAAGAAGTGGTTTGACTTCGGATAGTGTACAATGGCTTTATTCTGGATTGAAAGCGATACGTTGTACAGTCGGTAAATCGTATACTGCGCAAGCTAACTTTTATACTAAAGATTCTAGTGCAATAGATGGCAATGGAGTTATTTTTGGTATTTATTTTTATACTTCTGACGGTAATTTGGCTGATGCATTCAGAAAGAAAGTTTCTTTTGCAAACAATCAATGGGTGCATGAAACTATTACCGCTGTTGCCCCACAGAATGCTGTTTACGTTGCTATTGTTATAGGTGCATATAGAAACGGTACATTCTGGATGGCACATCCTAAACTTGAAGAGGGAGATGTCGCAACCGATTGGTCATTAGCACCAGAAGATAAAACAAAACAAGCTAGTTTCTGGGCAGGCACTTCATTTGAAGAACGTGAATCAGCTCCTTGGATCGTATATTCCGACGGTTCTATGAAGGCTACTCAGGGTGAATTTAGTGGTGTATTCTCAGGTACTGTGGATATTGGTAATATTAAAATCGCTGACCCTAGCTCTACTGCCGGTGGTGATGCTTTACTAACAATTCAAAATGGTCAAAATGGCATTAAGCGAATTCAATTAACTGACACTTCAGCTAGTAGATTCGCTCAAGATATTATCATAGCAGACGACCATGACGCAGATAAGATATCTCTTAAACAAGATGGTACGGCCGTTATAGGTACTGGTATTAATGTCGCTAATAATGTTATTCTAAACGGTAAAAGTTTAATTATGAATAACAATGAGTTGACTACTACTGATGATGGTGCATCATATTTGTTCAAATCAAATGTCACTCTTGGAACTTCTGTTGGTCCTGCTAATTTAATAGTGAATGGCAACTCGAATATGAATGATGTTACCGTTAATGAGCACTTATATTTCGGTAGCAATGTAAAAATAACAAAAGTTTCAAACGGTGTCAACATTGATGTTATTAAATAGAAAGGGGTGGTTATATGGCAAGTGGTTCATTTTGTAATAATGTAAGTCAAAACTGTAACTTGATAATTAGTTGGAATTCCGTGAAGGGTCAAGGTGGTTCTACCGTAAACGCTACATTGATTGCACAAAACCGTAACGGTTGGTATTTCGATGCTGTAATATACGGCTATGGCATTACCATTAACGGAAGTCAAGTCACTGGTACAGGGGCGAGACTTAGTGCTAGTAGTAATGGTTCAGCAGGGTTGATATCTCACTCTGTTTGGGTCCCTTATACTGGTGATAAGAGTATTACAATTAGTGGTTATGCAAATTTTAACGGTATAATTAACCTTAGTAATCAGAGTATTAGTGGGACTGTAGCTCTAGATAAGATTGGTTCTGCTCCTACTATGGGTTCTGTTACTGCTCCGACAACTTCTACAGTATCGGAGAAGACGACATCTATTACTGTTAAGTGGAATAAAGCAAATAGCTATAACAACTCTGTGACTTATGCTATCGGTTGCTCAATTAACGGTGGTTCTTACGAGTGGAGATATCCTAACAACAACATTAACACTACTAGTTATACTTGGGATATAGGAACACCTACTCAAGGGGCAACTTATAAATTTGCTGTATGTTGTGCTAATGATATTGCTAGGTCTGACTATAAATACTCTGGTACAGTAACTATTAACAAACTTAGTCCGCCGACGATTGGTGATATTGGGACTTATAATCCTTATACTAACTCAACCTTGACGATACCACTTAGTGGTGGGTCTACGACCAATGGTGAGAATTTTGTCAGGATGTGTGATTTATATTATGGTGATACTTGGCTATGCAACGCTAAGTCATATGCTAACACGCCGTGGAAGAATACAAGTCAAGATATATCGTACGCCGCTGCAAATTACGCTTCGAAGTTAGGGACTAAAGCGTACTCTAGTAATGAATTCAAAATCACAGCTTGGATTGAAAACGCTAATCGCAGTAGATCGAGCTATGTATCTAAGACTTTCACAGTTAACATCAACAGTGATGGCGGGGCTACTCCTACTCTATCACTCCCAACTATTAGTGGTGGGGCTTTTAATAACGAGGCGACATGTTTTATCGCAGGTATATCCACATTAAATGTTTCAAGTCCTGCGGCTAGTTTGCGTAGAGCTCCTAGCGGAACAACTATTAGTTATAAGATAGCTTGTACTGGAGCAACTACTCAAAATAGTCAAAATGCTAATTTTAGTGGGTTGACCGCTGGTACGAAGACTATCACTGTTACTGCGACGGATAGCCGTGGATTAAGTGTCAGCGTCAGCAAACAAGTTGTGGTGCAATCTTATGCTTCTCCGACAATTAGAGCTTTCACCGCTACACGTCTAGACGACCCTAATACTAGTGCAAAATTGGCTTACACGTTAGCTTACAGCCCTATCTATCAATATACTGATGTGGATACTAAGGGTAATCAGTTGAATGGTATTTCGTTACAACAGTATAAGAAAAATAACTTCGATTGGTCTACTGCTAGCGATGGGTTAGTTTTAAATGAATTAGAAACAGATTCAACCTACGCTATTCAATTGCGTATCGCGGATAAAGTTAAGACTACTACATACGTTATAGCTACTCAAGTAATACCTACGATCAAGACAACTATGGCGTGGCGTTCTTGGGGTGTCGGAATCGGATGTATACCTCAAAATGGGTATAATCTGGATGTAACCGGTAAGGCTAGATTTCAAGGTTCAGTTATATACAACGTTGGTGGTAGAGATAGAGAACCTATTACGATGCTCACTGGAGATGCTAACGGAGATGGCATCAAGATTGGAGCTGGTGGAATTGTTGTTATCGGTAGTGGTGAAAGTACTTCGAAATTTATATCTGGAAGTGAGATAGGTGGTAATTCAGAGACAACTTATATCACTAGTGATAGCACCATCAGATTTGAAACGAATTTAGATGGAGACTATACTAATAAACAAGAATTCACCATGCATAATGATGGACAAATGACTATTCCTAGCCATTTAAATTTAGGTGGAAGTTTGAAAATGACGTCTTCTAATTGGTCTAGTTGGATCAACGGTAGAGATAACGCCAAAATAAAAATAAGCGGGGTCGGTGGATATTCTCCAGCCATAACTATTCCAACTCCGAATGGTTCGTGGGAAATTGGAACCTATGAAATTGATGCAGATTATAACGACTGCTTATTGTTTTCATATATTAAAGATACAGACTATACTGCAGGAAATAATCGAACTGAAAGACAATATAGGTTAAGCCCTGGCGGAAAAAACAGTAATGATTTAATTCTAACACTAGATATGGCTTTCCCAATCGGTGCAGTCTATATTACATATAACAATAACAACCCAGGAAACTTCTTAGGTGGAACCTGGGTTCAGTTCGGTCAAGGTAGAACGTTAATAGGGCAAGGTACCGGCAATGATGGTAGTACAAGTATGTCCTTTACTGCTAATAATACAGGTGGTAAATATTACTCAGATGTTCTTAATAGCTCGGACAAACGTTATGGTTTAAGAGGTAACGAAGGTCCGACATATTACACAGAACGTACTATTGTTCGTAGTTCTGATGTAGGGAATGGTAGCGGAGAACGTAATGCAAAAGTATCTTTAGTACAACCATACATTATAGTTTATTTCTGGAGAAGAACGGCTTAATTTATGCAGTTCTACGCCAAAAATAGACGACTATTGAAGGTTGTAAAATATGAAATGGAGTTGCTTCTGACTCACTGTGGTCATGAACACCAATTTGATTTCCATTTTGATTTAATAGAGCACCATAATTATGACGTCCTATTTCTGAGTGAGAAAGAGTATGTTTGTATTTTCCTATTGTTGCTCCAGCAGTAAAGGACATACATACACATTATGATGTTCTCCTCCAAAAGAATACTGTTATATATGGCTGTATACTGGATGAATTGTCTGAAGGTATTGGATTGTTTAATACGGATTCACCTTCAGTATATTTCAATCCGACACCAAATCTATAGGATTGAGTTTTAGAAAAATCTACCCTAATTGTGTGGCTATGATTATACTTACCTCCAGTTGATGAAGTAGCATAAGACATACTTTAACTACTTATAGTAATCACATAGCAATTCAACACATTTACGTTTCAATTCCATTTGAGGATGAACGTAAATATTCATAGTAATACTAACATTTGAATGCCCTAGCAGCTCACTTAGTGATTTGTAGTCACAACCACATTCAATACATCTAGTGGCAAATGTATGTCTAAGTGCATGAAATGTCAAATGAGGTAGCTCTAAATCTTTTAGCAATCGATTATAGTATAATCTATATTTATTTGGTTCCGTAGGTTTCGGTTTATTGGTAAGTATGTAATTGTTATCTTCACCTTTAAGTAAAACAGCATATTGCATTATCCAGCTATTAAGTGGGATATTTCTAATGCTTGATCTAGTTTTTGGTGGTGTAATAAATAATTTACTGCCATCTTCTTTGGTGTATGTACGTATCATTGTTTTATTCACACTTAATAGTTTAGTTGTAAAATTGATGTCGCTCCATTTAAGAGCACATAATTCTCCTATTCTAATACCGGTGTGAATACATAATAAAATCCCAAAGTTTTTATGGTTTATATTAGTTTGTAAATGGTTAATTAATTTAACTTGATTTTCTCTATCAAATATTTCAATTTTCTTAGGTGGGTGATAAGGAAGTTGAATCTTGATTTGAGGATTGTCCAACGTCAATTTAAGGACGGTGATTATATCTTTAGCAAATCTATACGATATTCCACCTTTAGAATCAACTCTACCGTTTTCTAATTGGTCTAGTATGAATTGCTGCAATATATCTTCGTCTAATGTTGATATCTTATATTCACCCAGATGAGGCATAATGTGATTATGTATAATGTTGTAATAGTTAGTATAGGTCGAATATTTTAAATAGATCTTCTTTTCTGTTAGCCAGTTATTTAGTGCATCTTTGTATAGCATGTAAAATACCTCTCTTTCATGATAAGAATAAACCTTTTCACTAATATTTTGCAACTGGAAAAAGGAGGAAAAATTTATGACAAATGTTTATATTAAAGTAGGAGTCGATTTTAATGATATTTTACTAATTTGTTCATCATGGACTAGCGAGACTCAGACACAAGTGATTTTAGATGGAGACACTGTTGACTTTTCTAAATTTAAAGGTTACGTAGCCTACGCTGGAGATGACGGCAAGAATCATTTAAAGTTTGACCAAGAAAAATACAATGCTTATATCAAAGAGCAACAGAAGCAAGAAGCTATGGAAGAAGGCCAGAAAATGCAAGTCGAGCTTCAGCAATTAGTTGTCTTATCAACTGCTACAGATGATCAAGCTTTCATTATGAGATACTTATATCCTGAATGGTCTGGCGAATCAGTATCTTATAAGAAGAATGATAGATTTATGTATCACGACAAGTTCTATAAGGTATTGCAGAACCATACTTCTCAAGTAGACTGGACCCCTGATACAGCTAGTTCGTTATATGTAGAAATTGCGAACCCAGCCGAAGAATGGCCTGAGTTCAAGCAACCTACTGGAGCTCACGACGCATACGCTAAAGACGCTAAGGTGACGTTCGAAGGTAAACACTATAAGTCACTAATTGACGCAAACGTATATTCACCAACAGCCTATCCTCAAGGATGGGAATTAGTTGAATGATATTTTAGGAGGTGATGCTTATGGCACAAAAAGGAGCAAATACTCGTGTGGTTGAGGCTAAAGATAAACTAACCAATACTATTAACGAGTGCTTAAAAGATGGTATCCCTGCTTCTATGGTTTCTATTATTGTTGAAAGTTTATTAATGGACCTAAACAACAATGTAAAAGTCTTATTAGACAAAGAGAAGCAAGAATATGAAGAACAAGAAAAAGTTGAATCAGAGCAGGTTGTCTATGAGGAATCAGAGCAAGAACCTGATTTAACAGAAGATGTTGTAGAGGAGGAGTAGGATTATGGATTTAAGTTTTTTAAATGACTATTTAGTAGTAGTCGTAGTTGGTATTTGTCTATGTATTGGTTATATTATTAAAACAAGCATTACACAAATTCCTAACAAATATATTCCATTGGTTATGGGAATTATTGGTGTGGGTCTTAACGTATGGATGAATATGAGTTTCACACCACAAGTTCTATTAGGCGGATTATTCAGTGGCCTAGCTAGTACTGGATTGCATCAATTATTTGTGCAACTAATCAACAAAGAAACAAAGTAGGTGGTGGCAATGGACGCAGATGTAATAGTCGCAATAGTAAGTGGTTTATGTGTTGCGATACCAAGCGTAATTGCCACTATTTCTAGTAATCAAAAATCACAAGCGTTGATTAACTACAAAATTGAAGAATTAGACAAGAAAGTTGAAAAACACAATACTGTAATTGAGAGGACTTATGCCCTTGAAGATGAGGTACATATTATTCAAGAAAAGATGAAAATGTATCACGAGGACTAAATATTATAAAAGGGAGTGTAGCAATTACATCCCCTTTTATTTTTTCTTATAAATTAATCATGTTGTCCTATTATTTGTATACCATATGATTTACGTTTCTTACTTCCGTTTTCTCCCGGCTTACCACCGTGATATTTATCTATAGCGTTTAGGGCACAGTAATGATTTTTGTAAATATTATAATCATCTGGTTTATCAGTAATCCACCCATCACTATCTTGACAACACAAAGCGGTATATCCTCTGTATCTTATAGGCTTATATGATTCTTTAGCGAAACTATCTTTCCATATTATACGCATTTACATCATCCTTTTTAAGTATATTTGTATCATGGTGGAGATTTAAATATAGCACACCCATGATAGATATTGGTCACAAAATATTATCCTTGAAGATTACTTCAAGAACACATCAAGGATAAATTCTTTATTATTTTCTCTACTAAACTCTATTTTATCAATTATTTGTTTTAGATACTCGTTTTGTATGTCAGCATCTATATTTTCATCTAATAGTGAATCTAGAGCGTCAGACAGAGCCATGATTTTTTCTTCATATTCCTCTTTCTCAGGTATAGAGTTTTCAAGTTTCTCTATCTCAGCTTTTATATTTTCTATTCTTTGGTTATTAACTGCTTTTCTCTTTACAAACTCATTGTCTGATATTTGTTCATCTTCCCAAGCGTCAAACAACTTAGACAATTTCTTTTCTATTTTCATAAGTTCAGTTGTTAACGACTCTATTTCTTTAGCTATTTCATTCTCATCTGTTTGAGGTAAATTGTTTATTTTCACATTGAAATCTTCTATATACAATTTGAGAGCATGAACTACGGCATTCATCACGTCAGTAGCCAATACAGATTTAACTTTGCATATTTGAGATTGCTTATGGGTAAATCTAGGTTGTACGTTTTGCTTAGTTGTATATCTTTGATAATGCATCATTTTACCACAATTCTTACAGGAAAATATCCCAGCTAATGGGTTGTACAATTTCAGATTATGCTTAGTCTTATCGCTAGTAAATCTCTCAGACACCTTATTAAACGTCTCTTCATCAATCAATGCATATTCTTTATGCTTTCCATCATATAACATAAAGTGTTCAGTATGGTTTGACCTAGGGCGACTAGTCACAAGCTCACCATTAACCATTGTCTTAACTTGCATTCTATCATTCCATCTAACCTTACCTATATAAGTAGGATTAGTAAGAATGGTCTTAATAGTAGCGACGGACCATTCAAGATCTCCAGTATAAGTTGGAGTCCCCATAGATGTTAACTTCCGAGCTATTTCTCCAGGAGTCATATTTTGCTCGACTGTCCAACGGAATATTTTCTTAACTATTGGAGCTTCTTCCTCATTTGGTATTAATGTCCTGCTAGTCTTTGTCTTAAGTATATCGTATCCATAAGGCCTATAGCTTGCCATGTAGTTACCTTCTACTACACATTGTTTCTTACCTCTATCCATACGCTTTTGTATCATCTTATATTCTCTACGACTCATGAATAACTCAAATTCCATATATTCTTCATCGTCGGAATTGTGTGCTACGTCATAAACCTTTGTAGGAGTTACTACTAGTAAGCCTTTATTGCGGTTTGCATATTTTAGACAATCCATAATAATTTGTGCATCACCTTGACTACCACGAGACAATCTAGTTACTTCTACTATTATTACTCCTCTATATTTTCCTTTGTACGCGTCATTAATTAACTTTTGTATTTCTGGTCTATCCTTAATTGTCTCAGCTCCTGATATTATCTCTTGGTATATTTTCTCGACATATAGACCTCTTCTTGCGGCAAGCTCTGTTAATATTTTCTTATGTCTAGCTAGAGTTTCTCCTTCACCTAATTTCTCAGCCTCTAGATCAGCTCTACTTTTTCTTAAGTATATGGCATATTTATCCATTTGCTCACTCTCCTTCATGCCAAAAATGATAACGCTTTACATTATACTATATTCTGACAAGTTTTATGTTAACAAATTGTGAATTCTATTCTAGATTAGGAATTTTTTAACCTAGAATAAATTACCAGTACACAGGTGACAAAAAACAATGATAAATTCTAATGGTAACTATTAGAAAGTTAATGGCTATTAAGAAAGGAGGTTTTATTTGCAAAAGCAAAAGATGATGACTATCAGAGTTAATAATGCTGTGGTAATTGTGTATGGTAAAATAACTAAGGAAAAAATTGAGGAGTCAACTGTTAAATATTTAAAGAAAGTTAATCAAATGAGGAAGAGAGGATAAATTAATGGGAACTACAATAAGACCAGAAGTATCAGTTAAGAATAAATATTGGATAGACAAGCATAGACACTACGAATTAAAGCATTTCTGTTTACAATATCCTAGATGGAAGAAGTTATACATATATTTAGACAATAAGACTACAATTTCTCCAAAGCTTTATGAAGTGAAGGGTAATAGCGGTAAAGTTGATATGACATCTAGAATCGCTATAGACAAAGCATATTATTTGGAGAAGATTGACTTAATAGAAGAGACTGCAATGGAAACAGATTCATCCTTGTATCCATATATTCTAAAGGGTATAACTGAGGGTCTTTCGTACACCTATTTAAAAACTAAAATGAACATGCCTTGTGGCAAAGATATGTATTATGATAGATACAG
>ENA-ORTG01000227-ORTG01000227.1-human-gut-metagenome-genome-assembly--contig:-NODE-227-length-61070-cov-105.021241_pt1 | contig 61070 bp, 85 predicted proteins | sample MGYA00241906_ERZ509176 | MGnify/ENA primary metagenome ERZ509176 (study PRJEB26280, sample SAMEA2338811) | human gut metagenome | biome: human gut; feature: human-associated habitat; material: faeces...
TCCGCCACCGGCTGGAGTGGCGCAGCATCCGCCACCGGCGAGAGTGGCGCAGCATCCGCCACCGGCAAATACTGTGTGGCTATGACAACCGGATTTTTTGGCCGCGTTATGGGCGATATCGGCAACGCTATTGTCTGCGTAGAGCGTAGTGATAATGGAGATATCGCCGCCATCCTTTCTGGCATCGTGGATGGTGAAACGCTGAAACCCGGCGTGTGGTACACCGTTAAGAACGGCCAATGGGTGGAGGTACAGGGATGAACCGATTGAAGGAGAGGCGGCTGGAGCTGGGTCTGACGCAGGAGGCGGTCAGCGGCATTCTGAAGCTGGCAGACCCGCGGATGGACGTGAGCATGGTAAGCCGTTTTGAAAACGGCGTGTGCCTGCCCACGGAGGAAGTCACGGAGGCGCTGGAGGCGGCGCTGCGGGCCAGCAGGGCGTATCTGTTCGGCGAGGACGAGAAAGCGGAGATGCCCATGCGTACGGCGGAGACAGAGCGGATTGCCGGTCTGATCTCCAAGGGGCGCAGGAACGCCATCAGCCGGGAAGACCTGGCGGCGGCGCTGCACACCACCGACCGGAAGATGCGAAAGGCCGTGGCCGAGGCAAAGAAGCAGGGCGTGATGATCTGCAACGACGGGGACGGGTACTACCAGAGCGACGAGCTGAGCGATTTGTGGCGGCAATACAGGCGGGAGACGGCGCGGGCTATGTCTATCCTCAAGGCGCGGAAGCCTATGCGGGAAGTGCTGAAAGCGGCTGGGAGGCCGGTATGATGCGAGTTAAAAAGAAAAGGTGGGAGCGCATAGACACCGGCGTTTTGTACATCTGCGATGATTGTGGTGCGGAGTTTGAAGACCCGGCCATGTGTACCTACAAACATTCCCCGGATGGCGAGTTCGGTGAGGAAATGACAGAATACCAATGCCCGTATTGCGGCAGTGCGTATGTGGGAAAGGCGGAAGAATAATGCTGAAATCTTTTGACGAGTTAATACAGGTGGATGTAAAGCCGTTTTGCGATTTGCGTGACGCAAAGGACGAGAAAGGTAATGTTATCAAGGTCCCTTATTTGAGTTGGGCAAAGTGCGCCAAGTTGCTCCACGAAAACGGAGCATCCAGCGTGTGGTATGCTCCTCGGAGGTGCCCGGAAACGAATACATACCTGTGGCCGCAGGCCAAAATTACTACCAGTAAAGGAAGAACTACAGAATGCTGGTTTGTGTCTGTTGAAATCCACATTGACGATTTGGAGTTTTCCTACGACATGCCCCTCTTGAACGGATCTCTTGTGGTATATGAGGACACGCTGAACCAACTCCGCATAAACAACGCGCTTGCGAGAGCTTTCGTTAAGGGTGTTGCCGTGCGTACCGGCCTTGGGTTTGACCTTTGGGCAGAAGGTGACGGAGACGATGGTGAGGACGATTTGAGCCGTCACAGTATCTTTGCCATAAAGGAGAGACTTGAAAGGCTAATCACCATGAAAGAACGAAACGGGCTTGACCACAGCGACCTGCTTCGGGGACTTGGGATCAACGAAAAACAGCTTGTGCAGTTGATGGGCTATTTTGCAAAGCTGGACGCGCTTGAAAAGGCTGTGAGTAAGCTATGATACGAAACCACGACAGAAGCGGGTGGTTTGGCGCAAGCGACACCGCCACCATCATGGGGAACTGGAATACAGATACGTTTCGAAGATGGTGGCTGGTGAAGCTGGGGGTCAGGAAGGATAGGTTTATTACGCCGGCAATGCAGTGTGGCACGGCTTACGAGCACAAGATACTTGATGCGCTGCGTGTAAAGACACGAGACAGGCAGATACGCATTCGTTCGCTACGTTTGCGCGTGAACTATGACGGGGAAAGCAGACAACTCATTACCGAAGTGAAAACGCATAGCAAACCTTTATTCAAGGTTACGAAAGCGTATTGGCAGCAGTGCCAGGTGGAGATGTTTGCCAGCGGATGCGGATTGTTCCGAAAGAGAAAGTTTTGCAGGATCGTGGCATACCGCGTTACAGAAGACGAATTGTTTAATTTTTTCCTGCCAATAGACGAAAACAGGTTGACACAGCACAAGGTTGATTATGACGCGGAGTGGGTCGAGGGGTGTTACCTACCTCGCCTTAGGTATTTGGCAAAATGCCTACGAACAGGACATTGGCCGCAGGAGGAAGAATTATGCAGCAGGTGACAGTCGATGGCGCACGGTGGCAGCAGGACAGTGATGGCGCGTGGCTGGCGCTGCGTGTGAAGTCGCCGCAGACCGCTATGGACGTGTGCGACGCCATGAAGCCCGGCAAGGAGTACAACGTGACCATCAAGGGCAAAGGCCGAAGCTTGGATGCCAACGCCTATTGCTGGGTACTACTGGACAGGCTGGCGGCACACTATGGCATCTCCAAGCAGGAGGTGTACCGGCAGGAGATACGGAACATCGGAGGCGTGAGCGAGGTGCTGTGCCTGCGGGAAAAGGCGGCGGAGCCGTTTTGCAGGGCATGGGAGAGGAACGGGATCGGATGGATGGCAGAGACGTTCCCCAGCAAGCTAAAGGGCTGCGTGACCGTAACAGTATGGTACGGCAGCAGCACCTACGACACGGAGCAGATGTCGCGGCTGATAGATGCCGTCGTGGAGGATTGTAAGGCGGTAGGTATTGAGACGCTGACGCCGGCAGAGCTGGACGCGCTGGTGAGCCGGTGGGGAGAGGTGAGCGCATGAACAAGCTGCACATACAGCCCTGCTGGACGTGCAAGAAGTGCTACGGCGATTGCAGCTGGTCGAGGAAAGGCCCGGAGCCGGTGCCAGGATGGGACGCTACGCCTACGGTGAAGAAAAAAGGAGGCCGCAAGGCGGGTATCATGCGCAGCTACGCCATTCACAGCTGCCCGGAATACGAGTGGGACGGGACGGAGGAAGCGCATGGAGAGTAAGAGATGCTTTTTGTGCGGGGCGACCGGCGGGGCGGATCCGCTGGATCGCCACCACATATTCCCCGGCACGGCAAACCGGAAGAAAAGCGAGAAGTACGGTCTTGTGGTGTATCTGTGCCATAACCGGTGCCACATCTTCGGCAGGCGTGCCGTACACAACAACGCAACGACTATGAAGCAGCTTCAGCGGTACGGACAGCTAAAGGCCATGCAGGAACAGGGCTGGACGGAAGAGGACTTCCGGCGAGAATTTGGAAAAAGTTACTTATAAGGAGATTTGATATGCTGAACAAGATTTTTGTCATGGGTAGATTGACACGGGATCCCGAGCTGCGGCGCACCAATAACGGTACCGCCGTTGCCAGCTTTGCACTGGCGGTAGACCGGGACTTTAAGAACGCAGACGGGACCAAGGACACGGACTTCATCGACATTGTGGCGTGGCGCGGTACGGCGGAGTTTGCTTCCAAGTATTTCGCTAAAGGCCGCATGGCGGTGGTGGAGGGCCGTCTGCAGATGCGTGACTGGCAGGACAAGAACGGCAACAACCGCAGAAGCGCCGAGATCGTGGCGGACAATATGTATTTTGGCGACAGCCGGAAGGACACGGACGCGCAGGGAACGTTTCCCCGGACGGACGGCCAGAGCCAGCTCGTGGAGCTGGACGAGGATGACAGCGATCTGCCTTTCTAAAGGGGGTGACGTGAATGGGCAAGATGCAGGAGGAGTGGGGCCTATGGGCAAGTGCTACGTGAAAGCCTACTACGACTGGATAGAGCAGACAGCGGCGCTGTCCGATGCAGAGCGAGGCCGTCTTTTTATCGCCATTCTGGAGTACGCGAGAACGGGTGTCCCTCCAGAGTTGGAGGGCGCGGAAAGCATACTGTTTCCGGTGTTCCGGACGATGCTGGACAGGGACGAGGAGCTTTCCGCTGAACGGGCAAAGAACGGGGCGAAGGGCGGGAAGCAAACGCAAGCAAGCGCAAGCAAAATCAAGCAAACCGAAGCAAGCGCAAATGACCCCAAGCCTACTAAGACAAAGAAAGAAGACAAAGACAAAGACTTATTCCCACCTGACGGTGGGAGTACGCGCGCGAAGCGCTTTACCCCACCCACACTGGCAGAGGTTCAGTCCTACGTGGCTGAACGCCATTCGGCGGTAGATCCGCAGGGCTTTATCGACTTCTACGAAGCGAATGGCTGGATGGTTGGCAAGACCCCCATGAAAGACTGGAAAGCGGCTTGCCGAAATGCTGAGAAGTGGGAACGGTGGGGACATGCCCCTGCTGCACCTGTCGGCAAAACCGACGGTGCACGTGATGCCTGGATGGGCAAGTACATCAAGGGGGCGAAGCCATGAACGCGGGCATCTGGAAGATCGCCACGGCGAAGCTGTGCGGACAGTGCATCCGGGACATGGAGGACGAGTACATCTTCGCCCCCATGTGGCGGCGGACGCTGGGCGGCACGTGCGAACGGTGCGGAGAGATGCGCATCGTACATGAGGCGCAGTACACGATGAACAAACGAGGGCTGGAGAAAAGAGGGAAACTGAATGGGCCTGATGAGTAACGATCTGGCGCGGCTGTCCCCGGCGGCACAAAAGCAGGTCATGGAGAAGATGCGGAAACCGGGGAAGTACAAGGCGCAGAAGACCAAGCGCGGCAAGCTGACCTTCGACAGCAAGAAGGAAGCGGAGCGCTACGACGCTTTGATGCTGCTGCAAAAGGCCGGGGAAATACGGGGGCTGAAATTGCAGGTGCGGTACTGCTTGCAAGAGGCATACACGACGTTTGATGGCGACAAGGTGAAAAGTATCGACTACATCGCGGACTTCGTGTACGAGCGCAGAACGGCTCCTGACAGCTACGGCCAGCGGTACTGGTTGCCGGTGGTGGAGGACGTGAAGGGGATGCGTACCCGCGAGTATGCCATGAAAGCAAAGCTGTTCCGCAGTAGGTACGGGTTTGCCATACGGGAGGTATGACATGGGCAAGCAGCATTTGAGCAGAGACGACCGCATCTTCATGCGGGGCAAGCTGCAAGGCACACGGGAGAACATGGACATGGTGGCAATGGTGCTGATGGACAAATGCGGCTGGCACGTCCAAGAGGAGACAGCGGACAGACGGGATACGCAGAGCATCTCGTATCTGTACGAGTGCCTGGAGAAGCTGGCGGAGGAGATCAACGAGGGCCGCATCAAGCGCAAGCACATCAAGGACGTGCTGAAGGACGAGTGCGGCGTGGTGTTTGGAGATTAGGAGGTGATTTAGGTGAAACATTTAGGCGATATTACGAAAATAAATGGGGCAGAGATTGAACCCGTTTGGTGTATTACAGGTGGTTCACCTTGTTAGACAGGATCTATCCATCGCCGGGAAACGCGCCGGTTTGGCGGGAGCGCGAAGCGGCCTGTTTATGGAGCAGGTACGCATCGTAAAAGAAATGAGGGAGGCGGACAAAAGGAATGGACGGACAGGTGACATGGTTAGACCTCGGTATCTCGTGTGGGAAAACGTGGTCGGAGCCTTTAGCAGCAACAAAGGAAAAGACTTCGCAGCCGTGCTCGAAGAGATCATCAAAATCGTCGAGCCGGAAGCCCCCGGTATTGAAGTGCCTGAAAAGGGCTGGCCTACCTGGGGAGGGTATCACGATGAAATGGGAGGACGATGGAGCGTGGTGTGGCGAACTCACGACGCGCAACACTGGGGAGTGCCCCAACGCCGTCGTCGTATCTCGGTTGTCGCAGATTTTGGAGGAGACACCGCATCCGAAATACAATTTGACCCAAAAAGCGTGTCAGGGCATCCTGCGGAGAGCGGAGCGTCGGGGGAAAGACTTGCCGAAGCTGCTGAAAGCGGTTTTAATCCAGCAGTCGCAAGGAGCCTTACCGCAAGAGCGGACGGAAGCCCCTGCGCCGACAGAGGCCCCAACATCGTATGCAGTCCGCATCAGGGGGGGCTGTGACGGAGGAGGAAAAGGCGCGTTAGTGCAGACGGAGAAAAGCGGAACGCTGGGAACGGGGAACGATCAGACGATTTTTTGCATGGCCACACAGCAGGGAGGCGCGGAACTGCGGACAGACGACCGAGCGCCCACACTGACCGCCGGCGACCGCCACGGGGTAGCATATCTCGCAGGGGTTGACGGCTACAACGGCGAACTGACCGGCGATGTCGCATCCACCCTTGGTGTCAACTGCGGGATGTCCACTGGGCGAAATGGAGTTATGGAACTATCTGCCAACGAAAACGGAGGCATGGCGCGGGATAGCGTACTGTGCGCCGGGTTTAAGGCAGGACAGGGCGCACAGGCGGGCGGCATCGGGTACGGTGAGGAAGTGTCGCCCACGCTGGCGGCGGCACCCAGCGGGACGAACCAAACCCCAGCGGTGATGGCTTTTGACACCACGCAGATCACCAGCAAGGAGAACGGAAGTCAGCCGGGATTTGGCAAACCGTGTCACACACTGAACGCGAACGCTCATGTGCCGTGCGTGGCACTGGACATGACACACGCCTGTGACGTCATCCGCGAGTGCGGAGAGCAGGTCCCGGCGTTGCAGGCTCGAATGGGGACAGGCGGCAATCAAGTGCCGCTGACATACGGCATCGGCAACGGCCAAGCCAACGAAGCCGGCATTATGGCGGAGGAAGTCAGCCAAACGTTAAACACCATGCACGATGCTCAAGCAGTGATGTGTGAGGACGTGAGCCACGCGCTGCGGGCAAAGGCTAACTGCGCTTATCGAGAGGACGCGGAGACATACCTGGTGCAGAACATGGTAGTGCGCCGCCTTACGCCGCTGGAACGTACCCGCTTGCAGGGATACCCCGACGGATGGGTTGACATTGGCGACTGGACGGATGAGAAGGGCAAGAAACACAAGGACGCGGACAGCCCGAAGTACAAGGCGCTGGGCAACTCCATCGCCCTGCCATTCTGGGACTGGATGCTGCGGCGCATGGCGCGGTATCTGCCGGAGGGCGCGACGCTGGGGAGCTTGTTTGACGGAATAGGTGGGTTCCCGCTGTGCTTTGAGCGGATACACGGCAAAGGCACGGCGCGGTGGGCAAGCGAGATCGAGCCGTTCCCCATCGCGGTGACAAAAAGATGGTTTGGGGAGGAATGACATGACAAGAGATGAGATCGTGACCGCGCTGCGGTGCCATTGTGATGCAATAGAAACTGGGGCGTGCCCAAAGGATAAGTGCCCTTCGTTTGAAAGACCGGCGCGTTATAAATGCGCTGGTGTGGTTTGCGGGGAAGCCGCTGACCTGATCGAGAACCAGCAGCGGCACATAGAGGCACTGATGAAAGCCAACGACAGCCTGAAGGACGCCATTGCACGGCGGGATAAGCAGATAGAGGACATGAAGCAGGGCATGGCACAGCTGGCAAAGGCTGTGGCGGTGAAGGAGGAGGCGGAGTGATGGAACGACTGACAGAGCGACTTAGAACTGGTGAGGTTCTTATGGCATCAGATTACGAGGAGAAATACACGGAACAAGAGTGGATCTGTGTGCTGCAAGACCGCCTTGCCGCCTACGAGGACACGGGGCTGACGCCGGGAGACATCAAGGAATTGCTTGACATGGCTGTGTCGAAAACAGACAGGGTTTTGCGGCTTAAAGAAGAATTGCACACCATAAAGAACGAGCTATGCCAATACTGCGGGAAGTACAAACAAGCACACGAGGGCGCCTGTGACGGGTGCAAATGGAGGGAAATGTGATGGCAGTGGTGGATATTTTTATCACGGACAAGAAGTACAACGTCATCTACGCTGATCCACCGTGGGCTTATAGGCAAAAGCAAATGAATTTCCAACATTACGATGAAGCGAAAAAATATGAGAACGGCGTAAATGACCATTACCCCACCATGACGTTGGATGAACTGAAGGCGTTGCCAGTGAACAAAATCGGTGCAGACGATTGCTTGCTGTATATGTGGGCGACCAGCCCCAATTTGGATATTGCTATAGAATTGGGCAAATCATGGGGATTTGAGTATAAAACGGTAGCCTTTGTGTGGGATAAGCAGAGAACCAACTACGGCTTTTATACCTTGAGCCAATGCGAATTATGTTTGGCGTTCAAAAAAGGCAGAATCCCAAAGCGGGCAGTAACAAATGTGCGGCAGTTTTTAAGCGAGAAATTGGGGAAACACTCAGAGAAACCAGCAAAGATCAGAGAAAGAATCGACACCATGTATGGGCATTTGCCCCGCATCGAGTTGTTTGCCCGCCAACAGGCGGACGGCTGGGACTGCTGGGGGAACGAAGTGGAGGAGAAGTAAATGGACGCTGTGAAGTTTATCGAGGAGCACAGGAGAATGTATAAGGTTACTGGGAAGCACTTGCCTACTTTGGCCGAGGGGATTCCTGCCGAGGATGTTGTAAAAGAAGTAGAGGAATGGGCTGCTGCACACCCGCGAAAGACGCGAAAGAGCGTTTTTCTGGAGCGGTATCCTAATGCCCAAGTTGTCGCTGACACTGACATACCTTGTGTATACCCGTGCGATATAGAACAGGGTATGAAGGACGTTAACTACTGTGAGAGCCTATCTTGTTATGACTGCCGCCGCGAGTTCTGGATGCAGGAGGTAGAGTGATGGAACGACTGACGAAGCGCGACAACGATGGACAGGCAATGATGGATTGCGAGAAGTGTAAAGCGGATTGGACAGGTAAGCATGGTAAGCCGATGGATGACTGCACCGCGCTGTACTGCCGCAATCGCCTCAAGGATCGCCTCGCCGCCTACGAGGACAGAGAGTGTGCGCCGGAGGAAGTTCTACCGAAGGACAAGGCAGACGAGATCGCGTTGAAGCTCATGCGCCTTGCTGATTTGGAAAGCCTTTGCAGCTATACCCGCCTGCGCGAGCTGGCCGAGGCCGACAAGGACGGGCGTCTGGTGGTGCTGCCGTGCAAGGTGGGCGATACGGTGTATTTTGCTTTGCTTGGAAGAATCATTGAGAAGCAAGTATTTAGCATCGTTTCATTTTCAAATTCCACAAGAATTTACTGTGGCGGAACCAGCGAATATTTCAGGCCAGAGGATATAGGAAAAACCTTCTTCCTTACCCGCGAGGAGGCGGAGAAAGCATTGGAGGCGATGAAGGATGACTGAATTGAAACGCTGCCCTGAGTGCGGTGGAGTTGCAACTGTTATCCATATGTACGATACCTACGATAAGGGCACAGTGGTGTATGTGCATTCAAAGGGGCGGTACATCGTGGCGGAGTGCGGCGGGGTAAGAGAGACATTCTTCCCGGAGGATATTGTGCCGGGACAACCCCCGATGGTGTGCGAATTAAAAGACGCGCTTTTTACACTGACGGAGGTGGACAAAAAGATCATGACCGCATTGGGAAGGAGGTGCTGACATGAGCGAATTCCCGGAACGGCTGAGAAAGCTGCGGGAGAGAAAGAGACTGAAGCGGTATGTGCTGTCGGAGCGCTGCGGGCTGAATTCGGACGCCATACGGCGGTATGAGCTGGGCACGGCGAAGCCGACGATGGACGCGCTGAAGAGCATAGCGGATGAATTTGGCGTGTCGGTGGACTATCTGATGGGCAGGACGGACTATCCCTGCGTGGTAGATATTGCCGAAAAATAATTTTTGAAAATTCCACTTAAAAGTGGAAAAATTGAAAAAACGCACTTTATCATGGGAGATGCAGGGGCAAACTCTGCATCTCCATTCTTTTTCTTTTCCCCCTTCTTTTCCTGATGGGCGGGGCTTCGGCTCCGCCCGGAGGGAGAAATATGCGGCATAGGTGCCCAGCAATGGGAGACCACAGCGAGTGACGGGGACTTTCCCTGAAGCGCTAAAGCAGGGCAGGACTGCAATGCCGTACCAGTCACACAAGCGGGCGAGGAAGCGCGAGAAGTTAAGCGCACACAAGCTGTGGCCACAGCGGCGGACAGTTAATCCGCAAAAACAGTGTGCGGCTGATGAAAAGGCGCAGCGCGGTGTGATTGCGATGGCAGACCGCTGCAAGGGATGCGTCCAAAATAGTCTGCTTACTTCGGATAGGACTTCCCGCACCTCTTAGCAATGTGTCCCAGGGAAGACGTTATATTCAGGTGAGGCGAAAGCCGGGTACAGACGTGCCAATGACAAAGGCCAGTGGTGGGAGGCTGGTGCGTCAGGCAAAGCGAGGTGGTGACAGTGGCTGCAAGGTTGACAGACCGGCAGAAAAAGAAAATACTGGCGGACTATGTGCAGACCAGCAACTATTGCGCCACAGCCAAACTCAATGGGGTTTCCGCAAACACTGTCAAAAAAATAGTGCAGACAAATGCGGATATTGCGGAAAAACTCATTAGGAAAAAAGAGGAGAACACCGCCGACGTTTTGACGTACATGGAGAGCCAGCGTGACATGGTGTGCCAGATTATAGGTAAGGGGCTGGCAGTGCTGAATGATCCGGCGAAGCTGGCAGAGGCAACGCCCAGCCAAATCACGACTGCTATTGGGACATTGATAGACAAGTGGACGCTGCTACAAGAAAAGACCGCTAATGATGACAGCGAGAGGGTTCGGGTGATAATTGATGTCTGACATCCGCCTGTCTGAAAAAATAGGCTCTGCGTTCTACGACGTGGCGCATGACGTGTTCCACCACGGTCACACGCACTACGATTTCAGCGGTGGGCGCGGCTCATTGAAGTCCTCCACGGTGTCTGTGCTCGTCCCTCTGCTGCTGATAAACAATCCGGGCACGCACGCTCTGGTGCTGCGTAAAGTGGCAAATACCATCCGTGACAGCGTGTACGCGCAGTATATCTGGGCAATCGGTGAGCTGGGCATGGCGGCGTATTGGGAAGCCAAAGTCTCCCCGATGGAGCTGATCTACAAGCCTACCGGGCAGAAGATCATGTTCCGGGGCGCTGACGACCCCATGAAGATCAAATCTATCAAGGTGCCGTTTGGCTACATTGCCGTGACGCACTTCGAAGAGAAAGACCAGTTTGCCGGTCGTGCCGAGATACGAACGATTTTGCAGTCCACAATGCGCGGTGGGTCGAAGTATTGGAACTTTGAAAGCTATAACCCGCCGATAAGCCGCGATAACTGGGCGAACAAGGACAGCCTGGAAGAACGTACAGACAGGCTGTGCCACAAGTCAACGTACTTGCAAGCTCCTCCAGAGTGGCTGGGTGAGCAGTTTTTGGCAGAGGCGGAACATCTCAAGGCCACGGACGAGAGAGCGTACCAGCATGAATATTTGGGCATTCCTGTGGGTACTGGCGGAAACGTGTTTGATCGGCTGGAGCTGCGGGAGATAACTGACGCGGAGGTTGCGAGTTTTGACAAGCTATACCAAGGTGTAGACTGGGGCTATTTCCCTGACCCATTTGCTTTTGCTCGGCTGTACTATGACCGGGCGAGAGAAACCATATATTTGCTTGATGAGATTTATGAAAACAAGCTTTCCAACGAGCAGAGCGCAAAGATGATATTGCAGCGTGGCTACAATGACACGCGCATTATTTGCGACAGCGCAGAGCCGAAAAGCGTTGCAGACTTCCGGGCTATGAAGCTACCAGCCTTTGAAGCAATTAAAGGCCCCGGCTCTGTGGAGTATGGAATGAAGTTTTTGCAGCGGCGCACTATCGTGATAGACAGAAAGCGCACCCCACACGCTTATGACGAGTTTGTGGGATATGAATACGAAAGAAACAAAGACGGCGACATAATCAGCGGCTACCCGGACGCAAACAATCATTTGATCGATGCGGTTAGGTATGCCCTTGAGCCTGTAAGCCGCAGAATGGGAGTTATCGCATGACGGTAATCGACAAACTGAAACAATTGGGATATACGACCATCCCGGAAAAGTTTTACACGCAGGTCGGCGTGTGGAAGTCGTGGTATCAGGGCAACGTAAAGGGATTTCACCGATACAAGCGGTACAACGGTCACGACTGGGTGAAGTGTGAGCGCGTGACGCTGGGCATGGGTAAAAAGGTCTGCGAGGACTGGGCAAATCTTCTGATGAACGAAAAAGTCCAGATCACCCTTGAGGGGCAGAAAGAGCAGGCGTTCATTGACCGCATCCTAACCGCCAACAACTTTACGGTCAAGGCCAACGAGATGCAGGAGATGAAGTCCGCGCTGGGCACGGTGGCCTATATCCCTCGTGTGGTAGGCCAAAGCGTCAGCGGTACTGGTGAACCTATCCCTGGTGACGCATCCGGCATTGTGCTGGACTACGTGACCATCGAGCACATATTCCCGCTGGCGTGGTGCAATGGGTTTATTACCGAGTGCGCGTTTGACAGTGTGGTAACAGTGCAGGGCAAAACGTATTTGTATCTGCAAATCCACCGAAAGGACGACCTGGGACAGTACATCATCGAGAACAGTATTTATCGATATGAGAACGAGAGTTTGTCCGATGTCAAGTTAAGCGAAGTGCCGGGTTTTGAGCGCATTCCCCCTGTGGTGTATACTGGCAACGACAAGCGGCAGTTTGTTATTGACAGGCCAAACATTGCCAACAACTTTGATTATCTGCTGCCGGTGGGTATTTCGGTATTTGCAAACGCTGTTGATGTGCTGCGCGGCGTGGATTGCGCCTACGATTGCTACGTCAACGAGTTCGAGAACGGCCCCATGCTGCTGGCGGTAAAAATGCCCGCTACACGCTGGGAGAATGACAAACCGACGCTTGATCCGCACGACAGGCGCTTCTATTTGCTGGAAGAGGACACGCAGCAGGGCGATGTGGTAACGCCTATTGCGCCGCAGCTTCGTACCGACAAGCTTAATGTCGGTCTACAAGATCAGTTGAATCTTCTTTCCAGCAAGTGCGGCTTCGGCGAAACCTATTACCGCTTTGACGGCGACAGCGTGGCGACGGCAACGCAAGTCATCAGCGAAAATTCCACCATGTTCCGCACCATCAAAAAGATGGAGATCGTGCTGGAACAAGCGCTGGTGGAGCTATGCCGCATCCTGCTCCGGATGGGCAACACAGCCATGAACGCTGGGCTGAATGAGGATGTAGAGATTTCCATCGACTTTGATGACAGCATCATTGAGGACAAGCAAACCGACTTTTCCCGCGATATGCAGCTTCTCAGCGCGGGCATCATGAATGACTGGGAGTTCCGCATGAAGTGGATGAACGAGGACGAGGCGACCGCAAAGGCGGCGCTACCAAAGATGCAGGACATGACCACGGAGCAGCAACAGGAGGTGGAGTAATGGGCTATGGAGAAAACCCCGGTACTTTTTGGGTAAACATTGGCACAGATGAAAACCCTAATTGGGTAGTTTTGGGCCATGTAAGATGAGCAAGTATCCATTCCCCCCTGAACTGCTGGATGCCATGCCGGAAGAACTGGCAGAGCTGTACCGTGGTCTTGAGGACGCACTTCTGATGGAGATATGCTCCCGGCTCAAGCTGCGGGATGAGCTGAACGAAATTACGGTGCAGGACATCAAGGCGCTGCGGGCACATGGCATCGATCTGAAAGAGATTGAAAAGGCCATACGCCAGACCACCGGCATCAGCGAAAAAAAGCTGAATGAGCTGATAGACGATGTGGTGAAGCGCAACCAAAAGTATTACACCGAGGTCATAGACCTTGCCCGTGTAACACAGCCTGACGTGCTGGTGAATGCGACCACCATTGACGCCATCAAACGGCAGACGCAGGACGTGTTCCGAAACATCACCGCTTCGATGGGATTTTTGGTAGACGCAGGGCGGACGATGCTGCCCCCCGCAAAGGCGTACCAGTGGGCTTTAGATGCCGCTACTTTGAAAGTAGAAAGCGGGGCTATTTCTTATGGGCAAGCCATCAAAGAAGCCGTTAGGGAGCTTGCAAGCGGTGGCCTGCGGGTAGTGGACTATGAGAGCGGACACCGTGACCATGCAGACGTAGCTGCACGCCGCGCCGTAATGACAGGCGTATCGCAGTTGTGCGGTAAGTACACGGAGCAAGCGGCGGAATACCTGGAAACGCCGTATTATGAAGTGTCTGCCCACGCCGGGGCGCGTGATGTACCAGGGCGGTCGCCGTGGGCATCGCACAAGGAGTGGCAAGGCAAAGTGTATTCCACTCGCAGCGGCGACATCTACCCGAACATCTACGAGGTGTGCGGTCTGGGTGCCGTTGATGGTCTGGAAGGAGCTAACTGCCGGCACCGCCGCAACGTTTGGGTTGAGGGCGTAAGTGAGCGCACTTACACAGACGAACAGCTTGCCCACATCGACGATGGGTTGGGCTGTACGTTTGAGGGCAAGACCTATACGGCATACGAGGCCACGCAGGAGCAGCGCAAGGTGGAGCGCACCATACGAAAGCTCAAGCGCGAGAAAACAGCGTACAATGCCGCGGGGCTGGCAGACGAAGAACAGGCCGTCAATATCAAGCTGCGCCGCCTGAACGCCAAGTATAAAGCGTTCAGTAAGGCGGCAGGGCTGCCAGAGCAGCGGGAAAGGATGAAGGTGCTGTATGAGAATTAGGGTTAGAAGTTACGAGGGGCTTTTGCTGGAGCTTGATAGCGATGTGAGCGAAATCCGTGATTTTTTGGGTAATGCAACTCACGCAATTCGGTATCGCGTTGAATTTTGGCTTGATGATGGCTCAAAAATTGAACTCGCAAACGTAATCCCCAGCGAAATTGAGGTGGTTAATGAACCGCGATGAAATGATACAGGCTATCGAAGCCATACTTAAGCGCGGCAACAACGCAGAAGTGCGGCGAAAGGGCGACGGCGTTATCGTGCTGGAAGTCCAAAAGAAAATCAAATATCAAACCCCGGCGTAATTGGGCACCGGGAAGGGCAATAGGAGCCAAGCAGTACGCAAATCATGCGTGTTGTTTGGCTCTTTTGTTTTATCAACACCGACCGACAGGTCGTTAAACAAGGAGAAGTTTATGGCAGAAGAAATCAACGTGCAGGGCACGGAAAACACTGCTCTTGAGCAGGAAAAGACGTTCACACAGGCTGATGTTGACAAGATGATTCAGACGCGGCTTGACCGGGAACGGAAAAAGTATCCCAGCGAGGAAGAGATCACCGCATACCGCACATGGAAAGACGGCCAGCAGACCGAGCAGGAACGGCAGGCAAAGCGCGACAAGGAGCTTGCGGACAGCAAGTCGGCCCTGACTGCTGCACAGGCGGAAATCGAACAGATGAAGCGCGACAAGTATGTGCTGTCTAAGGGGCTGACCGACGATGACGCTGAATTTATCGCGTTTAAGGCCCTCAAGATGGTGGATGACAAGACCACCTTTGAGCAGGCGGTAGACAAGCTCACAGAAAATCGCCAGAAGGTCAAGTTTGACTGGACGGCTCCTGTGGGCAACGGTGAGAAACCCAATGCAACCAATGCCGCGATGAACAATCTGATTCGCGGCGCACTCAAGTAAAGAAAGGAAGATACAAAACATGGCAAACATCATTGACAGAAACGCACTTTCCGGCCTTATCCCGGAGCCTGTAACTCGCGAGATCATGCAGGGCGCTATCGCGGAATCCGCCGTCCTGCGCATGGGCCGCCGTCTGGCAAACATGTCCAGCAAGACCCAGACCATTAACGTGCTGGACGCGCTGCCCTCCGCGTATTTCGTGAACGGCGAAGCCACCGACGCTGGCGCTGGTGATGCGTTCAAGCAGACCACGAAGATGGCGTGGGACAAGAAGAAGCTGTACGCCGAGGAAATCGCCGTTATCGTCCCCATCCCCGAGGCGGCGCTGGACGATGCCGATTACGACATTTGGGGCGAAGTCCGTCCCCGCCTGACCGAAGCTTTCGGCAAGGTTATCGACGCGGCTATCCTGTTCGGCACCAACAAGCCCAGCACTTGGCGCAACGGCGTTGTGCCCTCTGCTATCGCTGCCGGTAACGGTGTGCCTATGGGTACCGACGTGTTCAGCGACATCATGGGCGAAGGCGGCCTGATCTCCAAGGTCGAACTGGACGGATTTAACCCGAACGGCGTTATGTCCGCCATTCAGATGCGCGGCAAGCTGCGCGGCCTGAAGGACACCACCGGCCAGCCTATCTTTAAGTCCGACATGCAGGGCGCTACCCGCTACGGTCTGGACGGCATGGATATGTACTTCCCCATGAACGGCGCTTTTGACCCCAATCAGGCGCAGATGATCGTGGGCGACTGGAGTCAGCTGGTGTACGCCATCCGCCAGGATATGACCTTCAAGATCTTCACCGAGGGCGTTATTCAGGATCCCAGCACCAAGGCCATCACCTATAACCTGATGCAGAACGATATGGTGGCGCTGCGTGCCGTCATGCGTCTGGGCTGGGAGATTGCCAACCCCATCAACGCATACAACGCCGACATCGCAAACCCCTTCCCCTTCTCTGTGTACGGAAAGGCGGGCACTGTGTCTACCGTGACCGTTGCTCCCGCTACTGCCACTATGGCAAAGGGCGACAGCAAGGCTTTTACCGCTACCGTAACCGGCGAGGGTATTGTCAGTGGTGATGTGGAGTGGAGTCAGGACGGCACTAAGTCCAGCATCACCGATAACGGCGTGCTGACCGTTGGCGCAGCGGAAACCAAGGCCAGCATCACTGTTACCGCTAAGTCCAAGCAGGACAACAGCAAGACTTCCACCGCTACCGTTACCGTTTCTGGTTAATTTGAAAGGAGCTGGCTCACATGACATACGCTGATTACGACTATTACTCCGGGACCTATTTGGGCACCGTGAGCGAGGAAGATTTTCCGCGTCTGGCTGTACGAGCCAGCTCCTTCCTCGATTACTACACGCAGAATCGGGCAAAAGATAACGCCGATATGGACGCTGTAAAAATGTGCTGCTGTGCACTTGTGGACAAGTATCAGCTGATCGAAGCCGCGCAGCAGCTTGCCGCAACCAAACTGACGAACGCGGCGACCGGCGATGACGTGAAAAGCGAAACGGTAGGCGGGTACTCCCGGACGCTGGCCAGTGGTGGCGAAGCTGCCGCGTCTGCGCTGAGTGCAACAGACGGTGCGAAGAAACTGCTGGCGGCGACCTGTAACGAGTATCTGGCACATACCGGTCTGCTGTATCGGGGAGGGGGGTGCTGTGGTTGTACGCGCCCCACACTATAACGGTCTACAACGCCGTGCAGGAGACTGACCCGGCGACTTTTGAGGAAATCACAAAGCTGTATGTGACCATTCTGCGCGGCGTTATGCTGCAAGCCAGCAAGGCGGTAAACGTGCGTGAAAGCGGACTTGAGAGCGCGGACGCGGTAAACCTGTACATTCCGTTTTCCGCGGAAGCGGTGGACGGAACGACAGGCAAGGCCAAAACTTACGCGCCCCCACAGGCGTTTCTTGCGGCGGCGGACAAGTTTGGGCTGTGGACGCTGTCGGTCAACGGAAACGGCGGCCTGACGTTCTTTGTAAAAGGCGAGTTTGTCACAGACAAAGAGGACGTGGCTATGGCACAGGACGGCTGCTACAACGTGACAAAAGTGGACGAGAAAGATTTTGGCAGCGTGGACATGAGACACTGGGAAGTCGGAGGGGCATGAGATGTCGCTCAAGTTCTCTGTTGACGTGTCCGGCATGGACGAGGTAAAGCGGCAGCTTGCAAGGGCCTGTAGCCGCGCTGAAAGCGTTTTAGCGCAACAGGTGATGAAAGATACCACCCCATTTGTGCCTGCGCTTACAGGCTCTCTGACGCAGAGAACGCGGGTGGTAGGCAACGAGGTCATTTACCCCGGCCCATATGCCCGGTTCCTGTACTACGGTAAGGTGATGGTAGACCCGGCGACCGGCAGCACATACGCACCCAAAGGCGGGCACAAGGTGGTCACAGACCGAAATCTTGTATTTAACACAACAATGCATCCGCAGGCACAGGCACATTGGTTTGATGCTTCCAAAGCGCAGAACATGGAGAAGTGGGTGCGGGTGGCAGATAAGGCGGTGAAGAGATTTGGAAAAGATTAAAAAGGCCGTATCGGCGGCGGAAGAGGATCAGGTGTCGCGCAAGCTGCTTGTGTGGCTGAACACATACCCGGAGCTGCCAGTCGACCTTATCCGCTTCGAGTTTCTTCCCGCCGACACTTCCGCTATGGCGATGTCGACCATTCAGGCGGCGTACATCGTGCGGAAGTATATCACCGGCGGTTATGTGGCGGAGTATCAGTTCAAGATAATCTACCGAGTGAAGCCGGGGAACAGCAACGACAAACGGCTCAAGGCTGACGAACTGTTGAACGCTATCGGGGATTGGGCAAATGGTCAAAAGCCCGACATTGGCGATGACAAGCGCGTTATCAGCATGGAGCCAACCACGCGATCTTCGCTGTTTGCCATGTATGAAAACGGGGACGAAGATCACCAAATCCTTATGAAACTGAATTACGAGGTGAATGTATAATGGCAGATTTGGAATTCAACACCACGGTGGGCCAGACCATTGACCGCGAACTGCTCATTGCGTACCTGAACACCGGCACCGCATCCGCGCCTGTGTGGAGCGCCATCGGTAAGCGCGTCGAGGACAGCAGCGAGGAAATGGACTGGAGCACCGACACCAAGCAGGACATTCTGGGCCACACCTTTACGACCATGAAGAAGCCCACCATCACGCAGACCTTTGACCCCATCCCCTTGGATGCGGGCGATGCTGCGGCGGTGAAGATGTGGAACCTGGCCGTCAAAGACCAGGATGCCCAGGCGCTGGCAAATCAGGACATGATGATCGGTCACTTCTACGCCACCAGCGGCGAGGCGATGTTTGCGGAGCGCTACGACGCTTGCGCTATTGCCATCACCGGCATCGGCGGCGAGGGCGGCGGCACCCTGAATATCACCAGCGAGATCACCTATGGCGGCACCCGCACTGTGGGCACTGTGAAGAAGGGCAGCAGCGGCGCTATTGAGTTTACTGCTGCGGCCTAAATAAAAGGGCGGGCAACCGCCCCTGTTTTGGAGGGAACACATGAAGGAACTGACAATCACCACCGGCGTACAGGAATACCACCTGAATGACAAATGCACGGTGGTTTTTAATCCAAGCGACCCGGCGTTTGCTGACAAGCTTTACACAGCGTTTGACGCGCTGAAGAAGAAGCAGGATGCGCGGGACGATAACGTGGAAAAAATGAGCGCCCGCGAAATGTTTGATTGGCTCCGAAATATGGACGCCGAAATGCGCGAGACTATTGACGGGGTGTTTGAGCAGCCGGTGTGTGAAGCACTGTTTGGGAATGTCAGCGTGTATGCCATCGCGGACGGTGCGCCGCTGTGGATGAACCTGATGGTTGCCATCATGGACGAGCTGGACGAGGGGATTAAGCGGGAAAAGGCTTTTCACAGCGAGAAGCTTGCAAAGTATACAGCCAAGTACCACAGATGATGTACGACCTTCCGACGAGCCTTGAGGTGTGTGGAACGGAATACCCAATAGAAACGGACTTTCGCGTGATACTGGACATCTTCTCGGTGCTGTCTGCTGTTGAACTAACGAGCGAAGAAAAGTGCATCGGCGTGTTAGGAATGTTTTACCCCGGTTTTTTCACTATGCCTTGGGAACATATGGAAGAAGCGATAAAACAGTGTTTTTGGTTTATCAACGGAGGGAATGAGGAAGCGCAAAAAAAATCAACCAAGTTGATGGATTGGGAACAGGACTTCCGCCTGCTCATCGCCCCAATCAACCGCATAGCGGGGCAGGAAGTGCGGGCGCTGCCGTATCTGCACTGGTGGACGTTTCTTTCGTACTACGGAGAAATCGGGGATTGCTACTTTGCCCAAATCGTGAGGATCCGAGACTTAAAAGCAAAGGGCAAGCTGAAAGACAAAGCCGACAAGGAGTTTTACCGCAGAAACCGAGACGCTATAGACATTAAGCGCCGGTACTCGGAAACTGAGGAAGAAATCATTAAGGGATGGACGTAAAGCAAAGTAGGTGATTATATGGCAAACGCGGACGGCTCCGTTATCATCAAGGCCGACATTGACGATAAGCAGGCGCAGAAAGAACTCAATGCGCTGGAAAAGAAAATAGAAGCGCTGCAGGAAAAGCTCACCAACAAGAAATCCGCGCGAGATACTTTGTTTAACCAAGCCAACAACTTAGGCGCACAGCTTGACGAAGCAAAGGCCAAGCTGGCGCAGATGAAAGGCGGCGGCGAGTTCTTCACCAGTGATGCTATCAAGCAGCAGGAGGCCGCTGTAGCGTCTATGGAAAAAGAATGGAACGCCATGAATGACAAACTGGACAAGCAAAACGCCGCTATCCGTGAGGGAGAAGCGGAGCTTGACCGAATGAAAGCAAAGGCCGGTGAGTTAGGAAAGCAGCTTGGCAATACCGGCAAGAACGCAGGAAAAATACAAGAAGGGTTAGACAAAGCATCCCAGGGCATGGAGGCGTTCACAAAGCGCGTAAAAATGCTGGCAAAGCGGGCGCTGGTCTTTACCATCATTGCCCGTGCGTTGGCGGCCCTCCGGGATTGGCTGGCGGACGTGGTGGCCGTGAACGGTGAAGCGCGGGACGCTATTGCACAGCTAAAAGGTGCGCTGCTGACGCTGGCACAGCCGCTTGTGCAGATCATCATCCCGGCGTTTACTGCGCTGGTTAAGGTACTGGCTACGGTGGTTTCGTTTATCGCGAATATTGTATCCGCCCTATTTGGAACAACGGCAAAAGAAAGCGCCAATGCGGCAAAATCCCTGAATGACCAGAAAAACGCATATAAAGGCGTGGGCGGAGCGGCAAAGTCTGCCAGTAAGCAGCTTGCGTCGTTTGATGAGATCAATAAGTTAAGCGGTGAAAGCGGCGGCGGGTCCGGTATTATTCTACCGGATTTCAGCACGGCGGCAAATTTCGCATTTCTTGATAAAATCGCGGACAAGCTCAAGAAGATAGGGCAGGACATTGTAAACCTGTTTAAGGATGTCACTGGGTTTATCGGTAACGTATTCTCCGGGGATTGGGGCGCGGCGCTGGACAACATCATCAACTTTGTAAACCACGCCCGTATTTTGCTGGCCGATTTGCTGGACTTTGTGGGGTATATTTTTGGAGCAATCATAGACACCATTATAGAAAAGTGCGGCCTTGCCGGTACTCCAGTTGGAGATATGTTGACCGGTATCAAAGACATTGTGCAAGGAGCGTTGGGCCTTATTTCCGGCATCCTTACGTTTGACTTGGAGAAAATGAAACAGTCTATCATTCAAATGCTTACCGGTGTAAAGACATTTGTGCTGGGCATTTTTGACTGGTTCAAACTGGGGCTGACAAGTTTGCTTGACTGGCTTGACGAAAGCACAAACGGTAGGTTCCATGAGCTGATAGAGCTGGCGAAAACTTACGTTAATGACGTAGTCGAGGGTATGAAGCAAATCTTCGGTGGCCTTATTGAGTTTCTGACCGGCGTGTTTACGCTGGACTGGAAAAAAGCGTGGGAAGGTATCAAAGAAATTTTCCGGGGTATCTGGAATACCATCGTCGGCGTTTTTGAGGCGGCTGTAAACCTTATCATCAAGGGTATCAACTGGCTTATTGACCAGCTGAACAAGATACACTTTGAAATCCCGGATTGGGTTCCTGGTATCGGCGGTAAATCCTTCGGCATCAATATTTCCCATGTAAACGAGCTTAAAATTCCCCGTCTGGCGCAGGGCGCGGTCATTCCTCCAAACCGGGAATTTATGGCAGTGCTGGGTGATCAGAAGTCCGGAACGAACATTGAAACGCCCCTTGCTACGATGGTGCAGGCGTTCAAACAGGCGCTTGCGGAAAGCGGCTATGGCGGCAGCAATGAAGCCGTGTTGGTGCTGGACAAGGACGTGCTGGGCAAGGTCGTGTACCGGCTGAACAAGGCGGAGGGTACGCGCATCGGCGTTAATCTGTCGGAGGTGCAGGGATGAACTACATTAAACTGAACGGCATTTCCTTTGACGCTGACGTGGCCATTTCAAAGTATAACCGAAACTTTAACGTGCTGGACGGCGAAAACGCAGGGCGCGTAATGACGGGCCGCATGGTGCGTGACATTATCGGGACATACCTTGGGCACAAGCTGACGGTTTTTCGGCGCGGTGACAACTACAAGGGACTGGACGATTTCTGGGACTACCTGTACAAACACAGCGTGGATGACTTTGTTATGCTGGAAGCAGCAGACGGCCAGACCACCATTGCTTATGAAGCGTATTACACCAGCGCGTCGCAGGACTTGGAGAAGGGCGATGGGGGCGTGAACTATTGGGGCGAGATCGAGGTGAACTTCGTCCCGATGGACGCGCAGCTCCGCCCCTGAGAGGTGGCCTATGTCGAAAACGACTATTCTGTACAAGGACATAGCCCCTGGTGCGGCGGATGACGCGACTGTGACCGCCACCGGCGGCACAGGAGACCTCACCCAAATTCCGCACGGCGCGGCTCCTGGTAAGCTTATTACGCTGGAACGGAGCCGCTGGGTGCTGGACGGCACCTTTGATAACATGTACGCGGAGGACAAGGTAGGCTTTTGGTCTACGGAGGTTTCCGGGGACAGCGGAGAGTTTACCACCCCGCCCAAAATCACCATGACGTTTACACAGCAGTATTCCAGCATGGGCATCCAGCTCACCTTTGACGAGGACACAGGAGAGTATTGCAGCGAGGTAGAAATTTCGTGGTATCAGGGCGCGGTGCTACGGCGGGCGCAGTCGTTCCAGCCTGACAACGCGGTGTACTTCTGCGATTGCCGGGTAGAGAGCTTTGACAAGGTGGAAGTCACGCTGAAAAAAACAGTAGTCCCCCATCGGCGGGCGCGTGTTAATGAAATCGTGCTGGGCGTGGTGCGTAAATTCGGGATGAACGAAATACGCAACGCATCAATCGTAAACCAGGCGAACGAAGCCGCCGTAGAGCTGCCAGTGTCCACGCTAAACTGGACGCTGGACAGCCTGAAAGACGTGGACTACCTGTTCCAGCTGAAACAGCCGGTGGAGGTGTGGAACGACAACCGGCATCTGGGGACATACTACATTAACAACTCGTCACGCACGTCCGCAAACGTGTATGTGATAGAGTGCCAGGACGCGCTTGGAGTGCTTGAATACACGCCGTTCAGCGGAGGCGCATACCTTGATGGGGTGAGTGCAAAAACGCTCTTAGAAACGCTTGCAAAGCCCTTTGAGGTTGAGTATGCGAGCGATGTGGAAGACACAACACTGGCAGGCGTACTTGTTAAGGGCACCAACCGAAGCGCTATCCAGCAGGTCATATTTGCATGGGGCGTCTGTCTGGCAACAGACGGCGGGAACAAGCTTCGGGTGTTCAACCAGCCCACAAAGCCTATTCTTATCCCACGCGGGCGGACGTTCGTCGGATCTTCCGTTGCAACCGGCGCGGTGGTCACAAAAGTAAACGTGACGGCGCATAGCTATGTAGAAGCCAGCAACGGCAACGTGACCATCAATGGGGTTAAGTACAAAGACACCCGGACTGTGTACAGTGCCATCAACCCCAACGTGACCGCATCCGACCGGGAGAACGTAAAGGAAGTCACGGCGGCAACTCTTGTATCTGATGAAATTGGACAGGCGGTGGCGGACCGGCTGTACAAGTATTATTCGCTGCGTGACACGAACACGGCGACCGTGGTATACGGTGGCGAGAAGCTGGGCGACTGCGTGAGCATTTACACGCCGTGGGGACTGCTGACCACAGGCAATCTTCACAAGATGGAGATAAAACTGTCCAACACGGTGGTGTACAACGCGGAAGTCACAGGCGCGTGGATCATCAGCCCGTACTTCTATTACAGCAACGACCTGTTTTCCGGGGAGGTGTAACCGATGGCGCTTGACGATCTGGGCCTTATCACAAACCGAACACAGGCGGACGTGGATGCGGTCATTGCCGCGCTCAGTGAAATAGAAGCTGGGCGCGGCACCCCGGCGGACGTGCTTCTCCTGAGTGACAACAAGGGATCGTACAACTACACTGACCTGAACCGCGTTGCGGGAGCTGTGCTGTATGTGGCGGAGGAGTTAGCGGCCAGCGGGTACAGCGTGACGGTTACGGCAAAGCAAGGGTGGACGGAAACGGACATTCCCACGCAGGCGGACATTGACCAGTACCTCGCGGACATTGCAGAAATACGCAGTGCGCTGCCTGTGCCAGCCGATGCCCCGGAGGTGCCGACAATGCCGCTGGACTATCGAAAGGCCAACGACATTGAAAGCATCCTCATACTGGTAGACAAGCTTGTGCAGAACATAGCCAAGTCGTGGTTTTACTCGGGAGACTTGTACTCCAACGAAATCAAATAATAAACGTTACTCCCGGCCAATCGGGGCGCGGGAAAGGGCAATAGGAGCCGACTATGGGAACGTAGTCGGCTCCATCTTTTTTGGAAAGGAGCAGATATGCAGGACAGAATTTCCCTTTATCCTGGCCGCGTCAAGCTCACGCCTGTTTCCGGGCAGGACAACGTGTACGACATGACCCGGCAGGACAACCCCACCACGGAGGGCACACCGCTGAACAAGTCCACGCTGCTGACGGACGAGGTGGCGGAAACGCTTGGGCTTGACCCGGCAACGGCTACGCCCTCTCAGGCCATCAACGCCGTGGCGGGCAAGGCAACGGACAAGAAGCTATCGCTGACGCTGGCGGCGGCAAACTGGACAGGGAGCGCAAGCCCCTACACCCAGGGTGTGACCATCACAGGCGGAACGGCCACCAGTCAGGCGGACATTCAGGCAGACGCAACGGCGATACAGCAGATGCTGGACGACGGCACCAACGCTATCTATATCGCCAACAACAACGGGACATTCACCGCCTACGCTGTGGGAGAGAAGCCCACCGCTGACCTGAGTGTTCAGGTGACGGTATACGAAGTGAAGGAGGTGTCATGATGGGTACCATTGTGGGCAAGGGCATAATATCCGCTGGCGGGGCAAGTGGACTGAATATAGCCTATGGCCTTACTCCCCCCACAGATACAAGCAAGCTGTGGGTACGGATTGCTGATAAGCCAAGCGAAGTGTTAGTAAAGGAGGCTACGTCTTTTGGGAAAGAAGCTGTTTCTGCCTATGGAATTTCTACGCCTTCGTCATATATGCCTCAATCCCTTGCATACTGTAACGGACACTTTTATATCAAAATATACAGCATCATCTATCGATATGAAGACACTGGATGGGTGGTTGCAGTAAAGGGAGCTGCTCAGGAATTTAAACACTATACTGCTCCGGCGGTAGTTATTGGAAATAAGATATTTTACTTGTTTGGTCACGATAACGACAGTCTCCCTGATAGAGCTTCTTCTAACGCGAACAGTAATACGTATATTTTAGTTTTCGATACAGAAACTAACACATATACAAATGTAGCTGTTTCGGGAATATCCAGTAAATGTCAGCTTGGAAGTGCTGTCGCTATAGGAACAAAGATTTATTTTACTGCTGGCCAAGATAATTCTGCTGGTTCTTCTGCATATTCCGATTCTACCATTGTCTATGAAATAGATTCAGAAAACCCATCTATTGCAACCAATATAGGATATATCTACGGTCGCGGTAATGATTTTAGAGGAGCATCTGTAGTAGCAGTAGGAAATATACTATATTCAAAAAGACCCTTCTATGCTGCTGATGGCTCTATTCCGTATGTTACTTATATTGAATGTTTTGATACTGAAACAAAAATAAATTCAAGGAAGCAGATAAAAGTTACAACAACTGCTGTAAGAAATTGCTTCATGCCGGGAATAAACATAGGGGAGTATATCTATTGGTTTGGGGGAATGGCGCGAACTAATGTACCAAGTATCTTGGCTTATGATACTACTAGTGTTAATTATGCTCAAAGATTTAACACTGTAACAGGGGATTTTGACCTTGTTACGGTAGGAGGTCATGTAGGAAACTCCCATAACTCTACTGTGTTGTCAAGTACAGAACTTGTATTTGCTCGGGTAGGCACGGGTAACCCTGCATACAAGTTTACAGGGGCTTATGAACTGGAGAACGATAAACTCCTCATTCAGGAGTCGCTGTTTAACAACATCTGGCAAGCTGTTAAGGTCAAGGATGGAGCACTGAGTATCGGAGTAAACGGAGTGTACTTAGGAGGCACTGATGGTTATGCACAAGCCAAAGATGCATACCTTTATGACCTCACTCAGCAAAAATGGATTTCCCTGGATGGCACACCGTTTGGGGGGGGGGAGTAACACCTGAGCCCACCCCTACACCAACCCTTGAGGGGACATGGGTGCTGAATGAGCAGTTGTATCCTGTAAATAACTTCAACGAGAAAATAGGTTGCGATGTATTCATCAACAACACAGCTACAAAACATGGAATTACAACAATAGTTAGCACTGAAACAGATTTGAAATTTTATAAGGGAGGAGGTATCGAATATTCACTGACATACGCATCACAAACATGGAACTTAAATGCCAAAGTGACTTCTATTCAATTCTACGAGGGTGCAACCGCTTCCAACGAATTCATGGCGTGGTTGACAGCAAACGCCACCAAACAATAAAACAAGGAGGAAACAAACATGTACACAGGTTATATCGTAAAGGCAGGAGAGACCTGCAAGGACGAACGGGTAGCAAAGGCTATCAAGAATTTCAAGTACGAGAACGATACGGTACTCTGCGTGGGGGACGATGGGTACATCACGGAGATCAACACCCTGCGGACAGCCAAGAGCATCGTGGGCGAACAGGCCAGTCCGGAGGCATATCTGGCGGCGTATCTGGAAAAGCTGAATACTCCGGCGGAGGAAGCGGCGGAGGAAGCGGAGTAAGGAGGAGCGTATGAGCACAATTATCGGTAGAGCAATAATTGCGGGGGGGGGGGTGCTAAAACGTTAGTGTATACAGTTAGCGGTGCGACGGTAACTGCGGTAAACGGAAGCAGTACCGTGACCGCCGCAGCAGATGCTACAGGGAAGGTGGAACTGACGCTGGGCAAGTCGGGGGTGTGGAATATTACAGCCGAAAAGGATGGCAAGTCGAGCTTAACGAAGCAAGTAGCACTGCCGCCTACGCTCATGCTGCCGCTGCGGCCTGTGGCGAATATAAGCCCTACCAGCGGCGTGACGTATACGGATGGCCTGGACGGTGCGACACCGGAACTGATGCATCTGTACGGCGAAGCCATCTCTGACAATGCGGAGATCCTGCGCACGACATCTACGGTGTATCTGGACTTCGGGGCGGACAGCCGGAAGCTGACCGTGGGAGATGTCATGGACTTCTCTATCAACGGCACAACGGTACAGGCGCGGCTGATCAGCTTCAACACGGACGATCTGGCAGACACCAGCGCTTACGGCGAGGAAACCGCCACCGGAAAATGCGGCATGACGTTTGACACCGTGACTATCGTGACCAGCGCACAGATGAACACAGGCAACACGAACGTCGGCGGCTGGGAGGCGTCGCGGATGCGGAGCACCACGATGCCGGAACTGCTGGCAAGCATACCGGAGGCATGGCGCGATGTGTTGATGACGCGCAGCCTGACGAACAACAAGGGGACAACTCCCACGGAGGACATACTCTCGCTGCACAGCCAGAACGACATCGGCTCCAGCGGCTACAACTGGTACGCCGCAGGAAACAGCAAGGTAAAGAACAACGCCTCCGGCTCGGCGGTGGTTTGGTGGCTGCGTGACGCGAGCACCGGCTCCTCGACGAACTTCTTGATTGTCACCTCCAGCGGCAGCGTCAACTACAGCTACGCCAGCGTCTCGTATGGGGTTGCCCCCGGCTTCGCATTTTAATCTATTATCAATGCCCATCCGCCCCTTAGATGGGGCGGATGGCGGAAAGGAAACGTATGTCCGTACCAAAAAGCAAGCAGGGCGAATCCTCTATGCAATTCATCCAGACGGCGCGGGAACTGAAGCAGCATACGCTTACGGTCGTCAAGAAATGCCCGAAGCGTCTGCAATTTTTCCTGCTGGGGCCTATTTATGAGGAGGCACGAGAGGTACTGCACTCCGTAAAGGCGGCCAACAACACCTATGTGCACAACCAGCATGAGGCGCAGATACGCGCCGACTATCTTGGGAGGGCGAATGTGGTGCTGCAGAACCTTGCCGACGATCTGGAGGATCTGTACGAGGAACTGTTGAGCGGAGAGGAGAGGTATAAGTGGGTACCGCACGCCATGCAGAAGCACGGAGAGCTGATCAGCGCGGAGGCGAAACTGATCGGCAAGGTGCGGAAAAGCGACAGAGAACGGTATAAGGGCTTAACATAAGCCGTTATATAGGGAAAGCGCTGTATATCTGCGCTGGCGGAACGGTCTGGCGGCTCGGCGGTGGTTTGGTGGCTGCGTGACGCGAACACCGGCAACTCGACGAACTTCTTGATTGTCAACTCCAGCGGCAGCGTCAACAACAACAACGCCAGCAACTCGTATGGGGTTGTCCCCGGATTCGCTCGGCACAGGCAGGACTTAGTAGGCGGTATAGCTGAAAACGATGCTTTGAGCGAAGGAGCGCTTTGCCCATTGAACTCGCGTCCGATGATACGCCGCCGGACGCTGGCCGAAAAGGCCCGTCCGCCACCGAGTGGCGGGCGCTTGCATGGCCGGTGAATGTGCGGAAACCCGGTTTCATGGCGGCGGCTACGCAGTTAGAACCCGCACCCGACAATAAGACTGCACGGAGGCGCATATTGACCAACAAAGAGAGACGAGAGGGCCGCTACCTGCGGCGCAAAGCCGCACGGGAGCGCAAAGCGATGGACCGCAGCAGGGCCTGCGGGAATTTTGAGGACGTTTTCAGCTTTATGCACTTGTGGAAATCCGCAAAGAAGTGCTGCAGGGGCGTAAAGTGGAAGTCCAGTACACAGAGCCTTATGAATAACATGCTGGTGCGGGTGGCAGACATCCACACAGAACTTATGGACGGGACGTTTCGGCATAAAGGGTTTCATGAGTTTACGGTATATGAACGCGGAAAGGCGCGGCACATTCGAGCCGTGCATATCACGGAGCGGGTGGTGCAGAAGTGCCTGTGCGATTATGCGCTGGTGCCGGTGTATCAAGCGACGTTTATCTACGACAACTCCGCCAGCTTAAAGGGGAGAGGGATGGATCGCGCCCTGCGGCGGTACAAGAAGCATGTCTCCCGGCAAGCAAGGAGAGGCGGCTATGTGCTGCGGTACGATTTTCGCAAGTTCTTCGATACCGCGCCGCACAAGCCACTGTTTGAAGCGAACAGGCGGTTGTTTCACGATCCGCGCACAGCGGCGGAGGTGGACCGTTTTATCCGCGATTTCGGAGACTATGGGCTGGGGCTGGGGAGCCAGGTGTCGCAGGTGTGCGCCCTGATGCTGGCTTCCCCCATCGACCACCTGTGCAAGGACAAACTGCGGCTGAAAGGGTACGGACGATATAACGATGACGGGTACGCTATGCACGAAAGCCGGGCGTATCTGGAAACGTGCTTAACAGAAATACGCCGCAAGGCAACAGAAATCGGTATTGTGGTGAACGAAAAGAAAACGGGCATATCGCCCGCAGGAAAGTCTGTTTTTCTCAAGTGTCGGTACCACACAAAGCCGGATGGTGGCGTAAAAATGCGGATGGGCCGCGAGGCCACAGCGCGTCTGCGTAAGAAATTGCCAAAGCTCCGAAAAATGGTACACGCCGGAAAAATCTCGCTTGCGGATGTACAGCCGGTTTGGGCATCCTATTGCGGGCACATGAACCGAGGGAATAGCCACAAGGCCGTGCGGAAGTCGGCGGAATATTTTAAGAGCATATTTGGGTTTTACCCGGATAAGGAGGGCTGGAGCTATGCCCTTGCAGGAGACCATTGAAAAGCTGACCGATGTATGCGCAGAGCTGCTGGCTATATGCCTGGAGCAGGCGGCAATCATAGGGCAGCATGTGGAGGCAGATAAATACGAAAAAGCTTTAGCGATGCTGGAAAGCGAGGTGAAAGAGTGTACAAGGTAAATGCAGGCGGCGAGACATTTTACAGTGAAGCGGCAAACCCGGTAAAAATCGCAGAAAACGGCAGCTATATTCTGTGCAAAGAAAGCGAACGCGAGGGCTACGCAGTGGATGCCACAGGCGGCGAAGAGACCATGCGGGTCATTAATGGCAGCGTGGAGCACGTTAACGGCGCAGAGCTTGTTGCGGGGCTTATCTCGGAAGCAGAAACGTTGACGCAGCAACTTGGAGAAGCGGTAGAAGCCATCTACAACAGCGACATGGCGACCATCGGTTAAGAAAGGAGAACGACTATGTACAACATTATGACGAAGCTTATCAACAAGCGGTTCTACAAGACCCGTGAGGAGGCACAGCAGAAGTGCGACGTGTTTTTCGCCGTGGGGCGCATCACGGACGAGCAGTACACGGAGCTGTGTGCGCTGATCGAGAGCGTGTACGCAGAATAAGGGGCGGGGAGAATTACTCCCCCCGCCGGATGTAGGCTTCCTCGGCATCGAGCTGTGCCTGTTTGAGCGCGGCAACGGCCTTTTCAAGCTGGGCAATGGCGTCGGTGACGGCGTTAAACAGGGTGAAATACTCGGGCATGGGAACACCTCCTTTCTGCAAGCAGGATAGCACAGGTGGCGTGTCAGAAACGGTCGAAGGGTGTCGAGGGTGCAAAAATAATTTGAGAGGAGAACGCGGCGAATGGAACCGTGGGTACAGGGAGTGCTTTTGCCCATCGTGTTGGCTATGCTGGCAAGTAACGGGCTGTGGGCGCTGATAGGGAAGCGGCGGGAAAAGAACAATGTGGAACGGAAGATGCTGGTGGGTCTGGCGCATGACCGCATCATCCATCTGGGCATGGTGTACGTGACGAGAGGGTACGTCACGCAGGACGAGTACGAAAACCTCAATGACTATCTGTATCAGCCGTATGAAAAGATGGGCGGTAACGGCAGTGCAAAACGGGTCATGGAGGAAGTAAGGAAGCTGCCCATCAAGCGAGAGGCGTAAAGCCGGAAAGGAAAAATTATGAAGCTGAACAACAAGACCTATGACATCATCAAGTGGGTGGTTATGATCGTGCTGCCCGCCCTTAGTGCCCTGTACGTGGGACTGGGCGGCATCTGGGGCTGGCCGTACATCGAGCAGGTGGCGGGGACTATCTCCTGCATCACCGTGTTCCTTGGCGCGCTGCTGGGCATTTCCAGCGCCAGCTACAAGAAATCTACGCTGGATGAGGAGGCTATGTAAATGGCCGCCCCGAAAGTATACCTGTCCCCGGCTATGCACATGGCAAACCCCTGTGTATATCCCCGCCCGGACGGGAAACAGTGCTATGAGGCACTTGAAAATAACGAGTACATCGACATTCTGGAGCCGATCCTGAACCGCTGCGGCATTGCCACTAAGCGCGGGTACCGGCGCACCCCCATGAACAGCGACAACGGCGACGCCATCATGAAGCAGAACGTGCGGGAGAGCAACGCATGGGGCGCGGACGTGCATTACGTCAGCCACACCAACGCCATCAGCAACGGCGCGGAGCAGACACGGGTGAGCGGGTGCAACCCCATGTACTACACTTATTCCAGCAAGGGGAAGAAGTTGGGCGAGATCATGGTGAAATACCGCAAGCAGGTGTACCCCGGCAAGGTGACGCTGGTGCCAAACGCCAAGTGGTACGAGCTGCGGGTGCCGAACGCGGTGAGCTTTTACGAGGAACACGCTTTCCACGACAACCCCAACGACATCGGCTGGTGGCACGAGCACATGACAGAGGTGGCGGAGAGCGCCGCCAAGGGCCTGTGCGAGTGGTTCGGCATCCCGTATGTGGAGCCGGGGAAGCCCGCGGAGCCGGTGGAGCCTATGACCCCCGGCGAGCTGCTGGTGAAGATCATGAATAGCACAGGAACGTGCGGCACGTGGGAGATCGTGAAGTAAAATAAATCTGCTGGGCGGGAAAGAGCTACGACAAGCCGCCTCTTTCCCCGGCGTAAAGTCCCGCAAGCTCACGGCTAAAACCGTGTTATGGACAGCTACCACAAGCAGATACGGCGCAGATTGCAGAGCATGGCACCAAAGCGGGCTATTGCGTATGTTATGAGCGCCCAGCTACCGCCTGACGAAGCGGTGTGCGTTATTGAATGTGACGTGAAGCGGAAGAGCTATTGTGAAACGGCGTTACTGCTGAACGTGTCACCGGAAACGGTGAAGCGGTGCCGCAGGAGAGCGTATCAGAAATTTGCAGACGAAGAAAGAAGCCGCACCTAAAAAGGTGCGGCTTCTTTGTTTGTGCCCGGTAGGGGGGAACCGGGCGTAAAAAAAGGGAAAGATGCCAGCCGGGAGTATTCCGGGGTGGCTGATTTTATTATACATCGGTTCTGCGGTATTGTACAAGTAAATAATTCGCAAATTAACGGCCTTTTTCTGACCTTTAACTGCCCCTTTGCGGGGGCAGTTTTTTGTTACGCTTATTGCAAGAAACGGAGGTGCTTGCATGGTCGAAAAGTTGGTGTCGTTGGGATTTACACAGCAGATGGCGGAGGACATCATTTGGGCGTATCAGGATGACCTACCGGGGCTGAAAGCTTATGTGCAGGTGATAGAAATGGTGTCGGCGCATGTATAGCTACTTCAACGAAAACCCACACGGGAAAAATGTGGGAGACTGCACCGTTCGGGCTATTTCAAAAGCCACCGGGAAAGAGTGGGGCGAAACGTACCTTGCTATGGCAATAGAGGGGTATTTGGAAGGGGATATGCCGTCTGCCAACGCGGTGTGGGGTGCGTATCTTCGGCGGATAGGATACAAGCGGTACATGGTTCCGGATACTTGCCCGGATTGTTACACAGTCGGTAGGTTCGCCGATGAACACCCGGAGGGGACGTTTATCCTTGCGCTATCCGGGCACGTCGTGTGTGTGCAGGACGGCGTAATTTACGACAGCTGGAACAGCGAAAACGAAATTGTTTTGTATTACTGGCAAAAAGAAAGTGAGGCGTAACTATGGCATTTAACCCGTATTTCAACCCTTATTACCCGCAGCCAATGCAGGACAACCTTGCCCAGCTTCGGCAGCAGCAGATGCAGACCATGCAGCCGCAGATACCGCAAATTCCACCCATGCAGAACCCGGTGGCGCAGGGCGGCGTACAGTGGGTAGCTGGTAGGCCGGAGGCGGAGAATTGGCTGATTGCGCCCAACTCCGCCATTGCACTGTGGGACAGCACGGCTCCCGTAGTTTACTTGAAACAGGCCGATGCAAGCGGCAAGCCGACCCTCAAGACGTATGACCTTGTAGAACGCCTTGCAAGTGCTCCTGACGCGCAGAAAGCTCCCGCCCCGGAATATGTGACCCGTAAGGAGTTCGACGCGCTGGCGGCGCTTGTGGGCGAAATAAAGGGCAAGAAGAAGCGCAAGGTGGAGGAGGAAGATGACGATGAGTAACAATCCGTTTTTCAATGCGTTAGGTGGCGGACAGATGCCGGGGCAGATAGGTGGCTTCCCGCAGCTTTTGCAGCAGTTCAAGCAATTCAAAGCGAACTTTAAAGGCGACCCAAAAGCGGAAGTAGAGAAAATGCTGCAAAGCGGCAAAATCTCACAAGACCAACTGAACAAGATACAGTCAATGGCAAACCAATTTCAGGGGCTTTTCAAGTAAATCAAAATCGTGGCCACGGTTTGATATAAATATTTTTTCAAAAGGAGTGATACTATGTCTCTTTCCTCTGACGGCACCATGCTGACTATGCCTGTGGCTCCTGCCAACACCGGCAACGGTAACGGCTTCGGCTGGGGCGGCGATGGCGCATGGTGGATCGTGCTGTTCCTCATTTTCGCTGCGTTTGGCGGCTGGGGTAACGGCTTCGGCTTCGGTGGCGGCGGCAACGGCGTGATGGACGGTTATGTTCTGACCTCTGACTTTGCCAATGTCGAGCGCAAAATCGACAGCGTAAATCAGGGCCTTTGCGACGGATTTTACCAGCAGGCGCAGCTTGTCAACGGCACCAACATGGCGATGGCAAACGGCTTTGCACAGGCCGAGCTTTCCCGCAGCAACCAGCAGGCAGCTTTGATGCAGCAGCTCACCGCCATGCAGATGCAGAACCAGGAGTGCTGCTGCGAGAACCGGGCGGCTATCGCCCAGGTGCGGTACGACATGGCGACGCAGGCTTGCGATACCCGCAACACGGTCAACACCGCTGCGCGTGACATCATCGACAACCAGAACCAGAATAGCCGCGCTATCCTTGACTTCCTGACGCAGAGCAAGATGCGCGATCTGGAAAGTGCCAATCAGGAGCTGCGCCTTGCCGCTTCTCAGGCTGCGCAGAACAACTACCTGATCTCCCAGCTGCGCCCTTGCCCCACCCCAGCTTACATCACTTGTAATCCTTGGGCGGGCAGCGGCTATGGCGGATGCGGAACCGGCTGCGGCTGCTGACAACTGCATAGCATAGCTTTTTCCCCACATGGGGAAAATGGTCAGCCCCGTGCTGATACTGACACCAACGCGGCGGGGCAATAGCTCCGCCGCTGTATTTTGAAAGGAGTGATTATTTTGGCCGAGTTTACCAACGTTAATATCGTGACTGTGGCCGCAGGGCAGAATGTGCCTCTGACGGAAACCGCGGTCAACAACAAGCCGTGCATCGTGCATCGAGCCGGAGCAGGCATCGTAACTTTGCGCGGGTTGACAAACCAGTGCAAGGCACGTTTTCGCGTGGCTTTTGGCGCGAACATCGCTATCCCTACCGGTGGCACGGTGGAAGCTATTACCGCCGCGCTGGCTATCAACGGTGAACCGCTGACCAGCGCCGTGGCAATCGTTACCCCCGCCGCCGTGGGAAACTATTTCAACATTTATGTCAGCGCCATTGTGGAGGTGCCGAAGGGCTGTTGCCTGACTGTGGCTATGGAGAACACCAGCACACAGGCGATCAATTTCGCCAACTCCAACTTGACCGTTGACCGCGTAAGCTGAAAGGAGTAAACTATGAGTATGAAAGCAATGTATGATTTGCGCGATATGCTCTGCACGGAGCTTGACGAAATCGCCCGTAAAGGAGAGCTGGGCGCGGGGGATCTGGACATCGCGCATAAGCTGGTAAGCACCATCAAGAACATCGACAAGATCGATCTGATGGAAGATGAAGGGTACAGCCGTGACGGCGACTATTCCCAGCGGCGTTACTCCCGCGACGGCGACTATTCCCAGCGCAGGTATTCCCGCGACAGCTACGGCGGCGGCAGCTCCTACGCACGGCGTGGCACCCATTATGTGCGCGGCCATTATAGCCGCGACGGCGCAAAAGATGACATGAAGCGCCAGCTGCAAGAGATGCTGGACAATGCGGATGATGATACCATCCGCAACGCCATTCAGCGGTGCATGGATGCCGTGGAGGGCTGAGAGGGGGTAGTTCCCCTTGATCGACGAAAAGGAACTTAAAGCCTGGATAGCCAGACTGGAAACGGAACAGTCAAGTTGGCCGAACTACGAGAAGTTGGCCGCGCTGTACATTATACAAAACCAGCACAAAGGGCAGAGAAACCCTGCACCGGTGGCTATGTATTCCAGCGCACCGGCTCCTGATGTGGTGGACGGTGACAGTGATTTTATGCAAGCGGTATCATCCCGCGCGCCGGAACAGGCGTGGGCCATAGTGGACGAGTTGATGGATGCGCTGAAAGTGACCAATGCGCGAATGTATGATAACGTGATGCGAAAGATGCGAGGATAAAGTATCCCCCGCCTGTTTTGGCGGGGGATACTCTTGTGTACTTAGTTTGCTATAACCTAACGGGTTCCAGAATTGCCGGGGCGCGATGGCCTCCGCAATGGTCTCCTGACTCATGGCCACCGACCGCAACTGGATGTGCATCAGCTTTTCCCGCAGGGCCCGCAGCAGCCCCTCGTCTGCCTCGCCCTCCATGTAGCACAGGGCCACGTCCGTGCCCGAGCGCTCCGGCAGCTGCAATCGCTCCAGCCGCAGATGGGTGTCCCGTACCCGCCGCCGCAGCAGCGCCGCATTCTGCATGAGGTTCTCTACGAAGCCGTCGTGGCTGCCCCGCAGTACCCGGCTGGTATCCGGCTCCTCCACCGACCGGGTGGGGAACTGCTTGGCGTCCAGCACCACCCCGCCGCCGAAGCCGTCGATGATCGCCAGCGTCTTCCCAGCGAATACGCCCATCACCGCCGCGTCACGGTCCGACTCGGCCGCCGCATCGCAGGCGGACACATACCGCCGGCAGAAGTCCGCCGCGTCCGTCACGTCGTCCAGGCCGGGCAGTGCCTGCCACCCGGCGATGACCCGTTCCAGCAGGTCCTCCTGGGCGTAGCCGTTTACCACCCACAGCCGCGCCTGCCGCCCGCCGATGGACAGGTCGCGCCCTGTCATATCAAAGCACCGGCCCACACCCAGCAGCTCGTTCAGCTCCGCCGCTTTCAGCGAAAAGCACCCTGCGCCGCGATAATAGCCCGCCATTTCCGGGGCCGTCTCGTTTCCGCCCTGTTTTGCCTGTTCCATGATGCCTTCTGTCCTCCGTCTGCCATTTTCCGGTAGCATTTCCCGCCTGCGGAATTTTATGTATGCCCCGGACAGGCCCTGCATATCGTGTAAAAAAGGAGGTGGCAGCCATGAAAAGAAGCGCGGCGGCGGCCCTTATTCTGATGGTGCTGCTCTTCGGCGGCGCCTACCTCACCGCCACGGAGCCGGACGCGCCTGCACCGGAGACACCGCAGGCACAGGGGGACGGGGAGGTCGTGCTGACCATAAAAACCGGGGAGACAGCGGAGCGGATGACGCTGCGGGACTACCTTGTGGGCGTGGTCCGGGGTGAGATGCCTGCCTCCTTTGAGATGGAGGCGCTGAAGGCCCAGGCCGCGGCCGAGCGTACCTACGTCTACTACCAGCTGGCGCAGGGCCGTAAGGACGCGCATCCCGACGCCGACTTCTGTACGGACCATACCTGCTGCAGCGCCTATCTCTCCGAGACAGCCGCAAAGGAAAAGTGGGCCGCCGACTTTGCTCCCTGGAATACCCGCGTCGTCCAGGCTGTGGCGGACACGGACGGTCTGGTGGCCCTCTACGACGGGGAACCGATCCTGGCGGTGTTCCACTCATCCTCGGCGGGCAGGACCGCCGCGGCCGGGGATGTCTGGTCCGGCGACCTGCCCTATCTGGCCAGCGTCGCCAGCCCGGAGAGTGCCGACACCGTACCCAACTATTACAGCACCGTGACCTTCACCGCGGCGGAGGCAAAAGACCGTCTGCTGGCGGCCCACCCGGAGATAAAACTCACCGGCGCGCCGGAGACGTGGTTCGGCGCAGTGACGGAGAATGATTCCGGCCGGGTAGAGACCGTCTCCGTGGGCGGTACGGACATCGAGGGCACGGAGATGCGCCGCATCTTCTCCCTGCGCTCGGCCTGCTTTACCCTGACGGCGGATGCGGAGAGCGTTACGTTCCGCGTCACCGGCTACGGCCACGGCGTGGGCATGAGCCAGTACGGCGCGGAGCAGCTGGCAAAGGCGGGGAAGACTTGGCAGGAGATACTGGCGTGGTATTACACCGGTGTGACCATCGGACCGGCGGGGTGACATCGGCCGAGGGGCCGACTGGGGTGCAGAAATGCGTGACAAGCGGAAAAAAACGTGGTATAATCTATAAATTATGCGGGATATTCACAAATTGTTCAGGAAAAGCCTGCCCCGCAGGATGTAAGATATACCCAACGATATGTACCGGGAGGAGAGCGCCTATGGCACGCAACATTCTGGTGGTCGAGGATGACCGCAATATATCCGATCTGATCCGTATGTACCTGGAGAAGGAGGGCTTCGAGGTCCGCAGCGCCTATGACGGCGGCAAGGCCATCGAGGAGTACGACAAGCAGGCCCCCGACATGGTGCTGCTGGATATCATGCTGCCCGTGGTGGACGGCTGGGGCGTATGCGCCCATATCCGCGAGAAGGGCAAGACGCCCATCATTATGCTCACCGCCAAGAGCGACGTGGGCGACCGCATCACCGGACTGGAGATGGGCGCGGACGACTATCTGGTCAAGCCCTTCGAGATGAAGGAGCTCATGGCCCGGATCAATGCCGTGCTCCGCCGCAGTGAGATACCCGACGATACCAAGAAAAAGCTGGTGTTCGACAAGCTGGTCATCAATCTGGACAGCTATGAGCTGCTTGTGGACGGCAAGAAGGTGGACACGCCCCCCAAAGAGCTGGAGCTGCTGTATCATCTGGCGGCTACGCCCAACCGGGTCTATACCCGCAACCAGCTGCTGGACGAGGTCTGGGGCTTTGACTATTTCGGCGACAGCCGCACCGTGGACGTGCACATCAAGCGCCTGCGGGAGAAGATCGAAAATGTCTCGGACCAGTGGGAGCTGAAAACGGTCTGGGGCGTGGGCTATAAGTTTGAAGTGAAGTAAGCATGGGCGAGAGGATCAAACGTATCACCGGCAGCCTGTATTGGCGGCAGTTTATGCTCACCGCCGGTATGGTGGTGCTGACCATGGCCCTGCTGGGCGTGTCCTTCTACGCGCTGAGCTATAACTACACCGTCTCGGAGAAGCGGCAGGAGATGCAGGACCGGGCGGTGCTGGTGGCGCAGCTGTCTGTGGACTATTTTACCGCCGGCGATGACGCCGAGCGTGACCAGGGGGACGCGCTGCGCTCTCTGGCCGGCGTGGCCTCCCGGATGACGGACGTGGACTTCCTGATCTGCGACACCACCGGCAGCGTCCTGCTGACGACGGATGCCGATTTGGCCGGAAAGACCGTCGTTGTCCCCGAGGACATTACCCAAACGGTGCTGGGCAGCGAGAGACTGTACGAGGGCCGCAGCACCGTGGGCGTATATGAGAAAAAGCAGTTCGTGGTGGGCGTGCCCATGACAGACGCGGACGGCAACACTCTGGGCCTGGTGCTGGCGGTGATGAACAGCGCCGAGCTCATGCAGATGTGGCGCTCATTCATCGCCCTGTTCTTTATGACCAGCGCCATTATCCTGCTGCTGGCGTTCGTGGCCAGCTTTGTCACCTCCATGCGGCAGATACAGCCCCTGACCGAGATGGTCAAGGCGACCCGTGCCTATGCCGGCGGCGATTTCGATGTACGGATGCAGGAGACCGGTGACTGCGGCGAGATCAGTGAGCTGGCGGCCTCCTTCAATGCCATGGCCGACTCCCTGCAGGAGACGGAGCGCCAGCGCCGGGACTTTATCGCCAATGTGTCCCATGAGCTGAAGACCCCCATGACCACCATCGCCGGCTACACCGACGGCATTCTGGACGGCACCATCCCGCCGGAGAAGGAGCGCCAGTATCTTCAGATCATCTCCGACGAGAGCCGCCGTCTCAGCCGCCTGGTGCGGCGTATGCTGGATATCTCCCAGATACAGAACAAGGAGATGAAGAAGGAGGAGTTTGATCTCTGTGAGTCCGCCCGTATTGCCCTGCTGTCCATGGAGAAGAAGATCACGGACCGTGGGCTGGACGTGGACGCGGAGATCCCCGAGGACTCCGTCATGGTCCAGGGCGACCGGGATCTGATCACCCAGGTCATTTACAACCTGCTGGAGAATGCGGCCAAATTCGCCACACCTGGCTCCCAGCTGTATCTGGGTCTGGCGGTCAACGGCGAGAAGGCCTATGTCACCGTCCGCAACCTGGGCTCCACCATTCCGGCAGAGGAGATACCACTGCTGTTCGAGCGCTTCCACAAGTCCGATAAGTCCCGCAGTGAGGACAAGGACGGTTACGGCCTGGGGCTGTATATCGTCAAGACCATCCTGGCCCAGCACAAGGAGCAGATCACCGTCACCAGTCAGGACGGTGTAACGGCCTTTACCTTTACCATGCAGATGGCGCACGGCGCGCCCCGAGAGGTGCTCTAATATGTATGATGAAAATAAAATGCCGCTGACGCCCGATCCGGCGGCTCCTGCCCCGGAGCAGGAGCCGGACGAGGTCGTCAGCTGGTATGTCCGTCCGGACGAGGGGCAGGAGATCACGGACTGCTATGTGCAGCCGGGCCCCATGCCCGCTGCCGCGGCGCCCAAAGCTGTCCGGCAGGAGAAGCGCCGCAGCCGCAAGGGCCTGTGGACGTTTCTGGTCATCCTGGCCGTGCTGGTAGGCGTGGTGCTGGGAGTGGCCATCGTCTCCGCCCTGCGGGGCGGCAATACGGACGGCTATGGCGATGACTTCGACGACGGCGATCACGATGCCAGCAGTATCGTGGATATCTTCCAGAGCGATGTGCCCACCATCCCCCGGGCGGACACGGACCCCGATCTGCGCTTTTATTGCGAAAAAGCAGGGGAGGAGAAGCTGACTATCCAGCAGATCTATCAGCAGGTAAACCCCGCCACGGTGCTGGTGCTCACCGACCTGGGCGAAAAGGCCAGTGTCGGCACCGGGGTCATCCTGACGGCGGACGGCTATATCGTCACCAACGCCCATGTGATCGCCGGCGGGCAGAACGCGCTGGTGGCGCTGTACAACGGCGACCGCTACGAGGCGGAGCTGGTGGGCTTCAGCAGCACGGAGGATCTGGCGCTGCTGAAGGCGGTGAACGCCTCCGGCCTGCCCACTGCGCCCCTGGGCGACAGTGAGGAATGCCAGGTGGGCGATACGGTCTACGCCATCGGCAACCCGCTGGGCGTTGAGCTGCGGGGCACACTGACCCAGGGCATCATCTCCGCCATCGACCGTCCCGTCACCATGGAGGGCCGCGTGATGACGCTGCTCCAGACCACCGCTGCCCTGAACAACGGCAACTCCGGCGGCCCGCTGATCAATGAGTACGGCCAGGTCATCGGCATCAACACACTAAAAATGAGCAACACCCTGTCCGACATCTCTGCCACGGTGGAGGGCCTGGGATTTGCCGTCCCGTCCAGCCGTGTGGTGTCCGTCATCAATGATATCATCGCCACCGGAGGCTTCCGCGGCCTGCCCTCGATCGGCATCTACGTGCAGGAGACGGAATTTGCCGACGGTACGACCCACCCGGTGATCGATTCCGTCACGGAAAACTTCGGCGCCGAGGAAGCGGGGCTGCAGAAGGGCGACGTAATTCTGGCGGCGGACGGTATAGGCGTCAGCACCAACACCGATCTGCTGGCCGTCCGCCGGACCCACATCGTGGGCGAGAGCGTCGTGCTCACTATCCGGCGTGACGGACAGACCTTTGATGTGACGGTCGTCCTCTACCCGGTGGAGGAATGATCACTTTACAGCGCAGAAACAGGGACAAGGCCATGGCCTTGTCCCTGTTTTACACCGCAAAACGACGGATATTTACAGATAATAAACAAATAGTATACATTTTATTGCCGGAATTTGCGGCTATTTTCGCCTTCGTTCCCGCCATAGCTGCCGCAGGCTGCCGACGGCCGCCAGCAGCAGATATGCCCCGAACAGCCGCCGCAGTATCGCTGTGTCCACCGCCGTCGCCGCCAGTGCACCGGCCGCCGCAGCCGTTGTGCCCCAGGGGATAGCGGATTTCAGCACCTCCGTTTCCAGCAACCCGTTCCGCTTGTGGGCGATGACGCCCATGGCCGCCGTAGGCAGGAAGTACAGCAGATTGACCGCGGCGGCCTGCTGCTGCGGAACACCCAAAATGAGCGTCATAACCAACAGCAGCAGGGTCCCGCCGCCCACGCCCCAGGCGGACAGGATGCCGGCGCCGAACCCCGCAGCCATTGGTATCAGCCAACTTTTCACAGGATATACCTCACGCCGCCGTACAGCAGAAAGGCGGCGAACAGTCCCCGCAGCCATGTGACGCTGACGCGGCGGAACAGCCGTCCGCCCACCAGACCGCCCACCAGCCCGCCGATGAGGTATGGCAGCGCGGCGGCCCAGTCGAAGGGCTGCCGCAGCAGGTATACTGCCGCGCTGACGGCGCTTAGGGGCAGTATGGCCGCCACGCAGGTGGCGAAGGCCTGCTTGCCAGCCAGACCGCACCAGCCGTTCAGCAGGGGCACCAGCACCATGCCGCCGCCCCCGCCGAACAGTCCGTTCACCAGCCCTGCCGCCGTGCCGGACAGGGCATATTTTGTCTTTGCCTGCATTGTGCCGCCTCCTTTATGTATGCGCCCATCCGGGCGCGGGGTTTACTGGCACTTCTGGTAGCTTTGGCAGTCGGTGCACTGGTCCATGGTGGGGCGGCTCTCGTGGGTGCCGACCTGAATGGCAGTCAGACCGCAGTTGTCCACGTCCTTGCAGTGGTGGGCACAGTTGGTGACGGTGCACTTGATGGACGCATTGGGGGTGCAGGCGCACCCGTCGTTGGTACAGGCTCTGTTCATGGTGTTTCCTCCCTGAAAAATAAAAAGTCAAGCCCGAAGGCTTGACTCTATTTTTGCCCGGAGCGCAGGCGGATATGCACATTTTTTATATGCCAAGAAGCGCCGAAGCGAAGCTGAAATAGATCAGCAGACTGGTGGCGTCCACGATGGTGGAGATGAAGGGACTGGCCATCACCGCGGGGTCCAGACCGACCTTTTCCGCCAGCAGCGGCAGGGAGCAGCCCACGCATTTGGCAAACACCACCACGAACAGAATGGTCAGGCACACCACCAGACACACCAGCGGCGTTACCGCCGCATTGCCCAGCAGCAGCCGATCCACCAGCAGCATCTTCACGAAGTTGGCCCCGGCCAGGCATACGCCGCACAGCAGCGAGACCCGCAGCTCCTTCCACAGCACCCGGAATACGTCCGAGAAGTCCACCTCGTCCAGGCTCAAGGCGCGGATCACCGCCACGCTGGCCTGCGTACCGGAGTTACCGCCGGTGCCGGACAGCATGGGGATGTAGGCGTTCAGTACCAGGCAGGCTGCCAGCGCGTTTTCGTAGTGGTTCAGGATCATACCTGTGAACGTGGCCGACAGCATCAGCACCATCAGCCAGGGCAGTCGGGCCTTCCAGGTGGCGAAAACGCCGGTACGGAGGTACGGCTTGTCCGAGGGCAGCATAGCCGCCATCTTTTCGAAGTCCTCCGTGGTCTCCTCCTCGATGACGTCCATAGCGTCGTCAACGGTGACGATACCCACCAGCCGCTTTTCCAGGTCCACGATGGGCATGGCCAGGAAGTCGTATTTGCTCAGTGCCTGGGCCACGTCCTCCTTATCGTCCGTGGTCTTGGCCCACACCACGTCCGGGTCCATGATCTCCTCGATCAGGTCGTCCTCGTCCGCCAGCAGCAGATCGCGGACGGACAGCACGCCCAGCAGGTGCCGGGTGGGGTCGGTGACGTACAGGATGTTGATGGTCTCCAGCTCACCGCCGATGCGCCGGATCCGCTTGAAGGCGTCCTCCACCGTCATGTCCTTCTTCAGGGACAGGAACTCCATGTTCATAATGGAGCCGGCACTGTCCTCCGGGTATTTCAGTATTTCGTTGATGGATTTACGCATCTCCGGCGTGGCCTTGTCCAGAATACGGATGACCACGCTGGCCGGCATCTCCTCCACGATATCCACCGCGTCGTCCAGATACAGCTCGTCCAGCACCTCGGTCAGCTCCGTGTTGGAAAAGCCGTTGATCAGCATCTCCTGGCTCTCCGGCTCCAGCTCCACGAATACCTCTGCCGCCGTCTCCTTGGGCAGCAGACGGTACAGCAGGGGCATCTGCTCCTGCTTGCCCTCCTCCAGCAGCAGGGCAATATCCGCCGGCTCCATGGGCAGGAACAGGTCCCGCAGCTCGGCGTAGCGTTTTTCCTTCGCCAGTTCGTCTATCCGTTCCTGGTATTGCTCCAGTTCCTCCTGATAATCGATCAAGCCTGTTCCCTCCCTTCAGGCAAAATAATACGCAGCAGGTAGTAGCCTGCTGCGTGCCGCAAAGTGCGCCAATGCGCCCTGTTCTGCACCGTTACAAGCTTTAGCATCGCGGGGCGGTGAAACTGCATTAGATGCCACCTTGCTTTCGATGGCACCTGCTCAAACCCTCTGATGGTGTCTCCACCACTTCGCGGCAGCAGTCCGTATCCCTCGCGGTAGCCTTACCTACCGGATCCTATTCAACATATCTATGTTATGCCAAAATCATCGGCCTGTCAAGGCGTTTTCTTGCCATTCCCGCCATTTTTCTTTACAGGTACACCTGCACATTGTCCTGCGCCAACAGGTGGCCCTTCAACTCCTGCAAAAATCGCAGGGCCGGCGGTGTCAGCGGTTCGCCCGCCCGCGTCACCAGATAATTCACCCGGTCCGGCGGCGGACTGGTAAAGTGGCATACTCGTGCGCTATTCCCGATGCGCGACGCGGCGGCGATGGCCGGGGCCGCCACCCAGCGGCCCTCGGCGGGCGGCAGGAAATCCGCCGCCTGTAGGGTGTCGGCGTACAGCAGGGGCCGCGCGCCCGTGCCGAACCACCGGTCGTGCCAGCGGATGAACTCCGGGTCCCAGGTGACCAGCAGCTCCTCGGCTACGTCCAGCGAGGCCGGGTCCACCTCCTCCGGGTAGTGGCTGTCCGGCGGCGACAGCAGCAGAAACGGCTCCCGAAAGGCCGGACGTACCGTCAGACGGTCGTCAAATACCGTGTTGCTGTCAATAAAGGCAAAGTCCAGCTCATGGCTCAGCAGCGCCTGGGTGATATCCACATCCCGCAGGGTGTGGATCCACAGGGATACCGGCAGCCGCAGGGCAAGAAAGCGCTTATACACGGGCGGCAGGATGTATTGGTTAGTGGTGTAGGTGGCGGCGATACGCAGGTAGGCGCGCTGCTCCAGCTCCGCCAGCGTCTCCGTCTCTGAGAGCAGCTGCTGCCAGCGCTGGGCCAGCGTCAGGAATTTCTGGCCCGCCGCCGTCAGCGTGATGTGCCGCTGGCCCTTGCTCCGCACGAACAGCGGCGTGCCAACCCGTTCCTCCAGCGCCCGTATCCGCATGGACAGCGTGGGCTGGGTGATGTACAGCGCCTCCGCCGCGGCGGTCATGGTGCCGTGCTGCACCACCGCCCAGAATGTCTCGATATCCAGGTTGGTCATACTACCGTCTCCTAAAATATAAATTTTCGTTGATATTTTACACGAAAACAATCAATTTTACAAGTGCGGATATCCGTGCTATGATACGGATGTGTTCAGGGAACACCGCTGGTTCCCTAAACCAAACGCTATTTTGATTCTTTCTTTCTTCCTATTTCCCTATTTCTCCCCCCTAATACCCGATAAAAAAGGACAGGTTTTTCCAGCCTGTCCTTTCGGGCTGTTTAGGGGTAGATTTTTCCCTGCGGACGTGGTATGGTAGTGCTGTTGTACACAGGAGGGATAACGATGCCCGGTTTTCAGTTTTATTTTGAATTGATCGGCGCGGTGGCCTTCGCCATTTCCGGCGCAGCCCTGGCGGTGAAGAAGCATATGGACCTGTTCGGCGTGGCCATGATGGGCATGACCACTGCCGTGGGCGGCGGTATCCTGCGGGATCTGCTGCTGGGCATCACGCCGCCCGCCGCGCTGCGCGACCCCCTACAGGCACTGGTGGCCATCGCTACGTCCCTGCTGGTGTTTCTGGTGTGGAAGCGCTTTCACCCCGAGGGCGATCACCGGAACTGGGAGGCGCTGCTGCTGGTGGCGGACTCCATCGGCCTGGGCATTTTCTCCGTCCACGGTGCGGCGGTGGCCGTCCGGGCCGGGCTGGGCGGCAATGTGTTCCTGACGCTGCTGGTGGGTATGCTTACCGGCGTGGGCGGCGGTGTTCTGCGTGACCTGTGCTGTATGGAGCGCCCCTACATTTTCACCAAGCATATCTACGCCTGCGCGTCCTTGGCCGGCGCGGCGGCATGTATGCTGCTGTGGAGCGCCGGAGAGAACCTGGCGCTGCTGACAGGCTGCGCGCTGACGGTGGTGCTGCGGCTCTGTGCCGCGGTATTCCGCTGGAGCCTGCCGAAAGCGTAAACACATAAAAAAGACCGCGAAAGCGGTCTTTTTTGCTGTTATGCGGTGAGCTTCAGCCCGACGATACCGACGAGCAGCAGCCCCACGAAAATGAGCCGCGGGACAGTGACAGGCTCCTGGAAGGCCAGAATGCCCACGATGACGGCGCCCAGGGCGCCGATACCCGTCCAGATGCCGTAGGCGGTGCCCATGGGCAGCGTCTTCGTAGCCTGTGACAGGAAAAAGAAGCTGGCGACCATGCCCGCGACCGCCCATACCGACGGCCACAGCTTTGTGAAGCCCTCGGACAGTTTCAGAAACGTAGACCAGAACACCTCCAGCCCGCCTGCGATGAAAAGATATACCCACGCCATACCGATTACCTCCAAAAACAAAAAATGCGCCCACAGGACGCACCTTCTAAGACCTAACGGCGCGCCCGCGAACGCCTGCCCGTCACCCGGTGGCGGCGGACAGCACAGGTACTATACCACGCCGCCACCACAAAGTCAAGCGATCCTGCACCGCAACAAATGTTCGAAAAAACAACTTGTGACACATGGAGATATGTGGTATACTATATTGTCGAGAATTTACGGTTTTAACCGCAGGAGGGGAGGGGTCATCATGGGCCTGCACGACGGGCATCGCCAGCGCAGCAAACGCCGGTATCTGGCGCTGGGTGCAGAGGGGATGGAGGACCACCAGCTGCTGGAGCTGCTGCTGTTCTACGCCATCCCCCGGCAGGACACCAACGAGACGGCCCACCGGCTCATCCAGCGCTTCGGCTCGCTGCAGGGGGTGCTCCACGCTGCGCCGGAGGAGCTGACCTCCGTAGAAGGCGTGGGAGAAAACGCCGCCGTGCTGGTGCGGCTGGTCGGCGACATGGCCCTGCGGGCCCGGTGCTCGTCCCTGCCCCAGAAGGTGCTGAACTCCCCTGACCGCACCGGCGCGTACTTCATGGAGCTGCTGGCGGGGGAGAAGAAGGAGATGCTCTACCAGGTCTGCCTGGACGCCAAGGGCAAGCTGTTGACCTGCCGCTGCATCAGCAAGGGCAGCGTGGCCGCTTCGCCGGTCAGCGTGCGCCAGGTGGTGGAGAACGCTCTGTACGCCGGCGCCAGCAGCATTATCCTGGCCCACAACCACCCCAGCGGCGTGGCTTTGCCCTCCCAGCAAGATCTGCTGGTGACGCGGCAGATACAGGAGGCGCTCTCGCCGCTGAACATTCGCCTGGCTGACCACGTGGTGGTGGCTGACAGCGATTATGTCTCCATGGCGGAAAGCGGCCTGCTGGCGCGATAAACGGAGGATACCATGCCTGATCTGAAAGTCGTTTCTGAATACCAGCCCGCCGGCGACCAGCCCCAGGCTATCGACAAGCTGGCGCAGGGCCTGGAGAATGGCCTGCGCGCGCAAGTGCTCAAGGGCGTCACCGGCAGTGGCAAGACGTACACCATGGCCAAGGTCATCGAGCGCGTCAACCGGCCCACGCTGGTGCTGGCCCATAACAAGACGCTGGCCGCCCAGCTGTGCGAGGAGTTCCGGGAATTTTTCCCCAACAACGCGGTGGAGTATTTCGTCTCCTACTACGACTATTACCAGCCGGAGGCCTACGTGCCCCAGACGGACACCTATATCGAAAAGGACGCCTCCACCAACGAGGAGATCGACCGCCTGCGGCTGTCCGCCACCTGCGCGCTGCTGGAGCGGCGGGACGTGATCGTGGTGGCGTCGGTCAGCTGTATCTACGGCCTGGGCGAGCCGGACGATTTCGCCCGCATGATGATCTCCTTGCGGACCGGCATGACTTTGGAGCGCGACGAGCTGCTGCGGCGGCTGGTGGAGGACCGCTACGAGCGCAACGACGTGGCCTTCCAGCGCAATGTGTTCCGGGTACGGGGCGACACGGTGGAGCTGTACCCCGCCTACTATAAGGACCGGGCCATCCGTGTGGAGTTCTTCGGTGACGAGATCGAGCGTATCACGGAGTTCCATCCGGTCACCGGTGCGGCCCTGAAGCAGCTGACGCACGTGGCGGTATATCCCGCCAGCCACTACGTCACGCCCAAGGACAAGCTGGAGCGGGCGGCGCAGGAGATCGAGCGCGAGCTGGCGGAGCGCAAAAAGTGGTTTGAGGACAACGGCAAGCTCATTGAGGCCCAGCGCATCGACCAGCGCACCCGCTACGACGTGGAGATGATGCGTACCCTGGGCTACTGCTCCGGCATTGAGAACTATTCCCGCGTCATCTCCCAGCGGCCGGTGGGCAGCGCCCCCATGACGTTGCTGGACTTCTTCCCGGAGGACTTTGTGCTGTTCGTGGACGAGAGCCATGTGACCCTACCCCAGGTGCGGGCCATGTACAACGGCGACCATGCCCGCAAGCAGAGCCTGGTGGACTACGGCTTCCGCCTGCCCTGCGCCTTTGATAACCGCCCCCTGAAGTTCGAGGAGTTCGAGGAGCGCTTCTCCCAGGCGGTGTTCGTCTCCGCCACCCCCGGCGACTTTGAAAAGCAGCAGGCGGACCAGATCGTGGAACAGGTCATCCGGCCGACCGGCCTGCTGGACCCCAGAGTGGAGGTCCGTCCGGTGCTGGGTCAGATCGACGACCTGGTGGCGGAGATACACGCCCGGGCGGAGAGGAACGAGCGCGTGCTGGTGACCACCCTCACCAAGAAAATGGCCGAGGACCTGACCGCCCACTTCCGCGGGCTGGGTATCAAGGTGCGGTATATGCACGCCGACGTGTCGGCCCTGGAGCGCATGGAGATCATCCGCGACCTGCGTCTGGGCGAGTTCGACGTGCTGGTGGGTATCAACTTGCTGCGTGAGGGCCTGGACCTGCCGGAGGTGTCGCTGGTGGCCATACTGGACGCTGACAAGGAGGGCTTCCTTCGCAGCGAGACCAGCCTGATACAGACCATCGGCCGCGCCGCCCGCAACGCCGAGGGTCTGGTCATCCTGTACGCCGATACCGTTACTCCCTCTATGCGGGCCGCTATGGACGAGACGGAGCGCCGACGGAAGCTGCAGGACGACTTCAACAAGGCCCACGGCATTATCCCGCAGACCATCCGCAAGAGTGTCCGCGAGATGGTGGAGATCAGCCACAGCGCCGAGGAGGCCTCCAAGCTGTCGAAGAAGAAGCTCTCCGACCGGGAGCGGGCGGAGACGATCGCCCGGCTGGAAAAAGAGATGAAGGAGGCCAGCCGTATGCTGGAATTCGAATATGCCGCCCTGCTGCGTGACCAGATCATCGAACTGCGGGGGGAGAAATAAACCGAACCGAGAAACGACCTATGAAAAAGTACCTTTCCTATATCTACGTGATCCTCAGCGCCGTGTGCTGGGGCTTTATCGGTTTTTCCAACCGTATGCTCACGGAGGTGGGCGTATCGCTGGGCAACCGGGTGTTCATCCGGAACTTCGGCACGCTGGTGATCCTGACCATCGTATTCGCCCTGTTCCACCGTCAGGTGTTCCGCATCAAGCTGAAGCATCTGCCCATTTTCCTGTGCTCCGGACTGCTCAGCATCCTGACGCTGAGCTTGGTCTACTTCCAGTGCCAGACCATGTGCTCCCTGTCGGTGGCGGCGGTGCTGCTGTATCTGGCTCCGTCCTTTGTGGTCATTTTCAGCGCCGTGCTGTGGAAGACACCGCTGACGAAGCGCAAGCTCATCGCCCTGGTGGTGTCCCTGCTGGGATGCGTGATGGTCAGCGGCATCATCGGCGGCGATATGACCGCCTCCTGGGCGGGTATCGGCCTGGGCGTGCTGTCCGGCCTGTGCTACGCCAGCTATACGGTGTTTGCCCACTACGGTCTGGCCCATTACGAGAGCTACACCATGATCTACTGGACGTTCCTGGTGGCGGGGCTTGGCTCGGTATTTTTCGCGGACTTCGAGACGCTGCCGCTGGCCTTTTCCGGCACGCAGGGCATCGTGGGCGTGTGCGGTGTGGTGATCGTGGCCACGGTGCTGCCCTACATCTTCTATACGAAGGGGCTTGAGGGCGTGGAAAGCGGCCGTGCCTCCATCATTACCAACATCGAGCCGGTGGTGGAGACCCTCGTAGGTGTGTTCGTGTTCAAGGAGGCGCTGACCGTGTGGACTGTGCTGGGTATGGCCTGCGTGTTCGGCTGCGTGATCCTGCTGGCCAATGGAGATAAAAAATGCGAAGAAAAACCTGCCAAGTCCTGAACGGCTTTCACCTGAAGCTCATCGCCGCCTGCACCATGTTCATTGACCACATGGGGCACACGCTGTTCCCAACGGTTTTGTGGCTGCGCTGCATCGGGCGGCTCGCCTTTCCCATCTTCTGCTTCCTCATCGCCGAGGGCTGCATCTATACCCGCGATCGGAGGAAATACGCCCTGCGGCTGCTGGCGTTTGCCCTGCTGTCCGAAGTCCCCTTCGACCTGATGGTGGGCGGCACGGTGTGGTATCCCTATTCCCAGAACGTGCTGTGGACGCTGTTGGCCGGTGCGCTGATCTGCTGGTGCGTCGATTGGGCGCTGCGAAAGAAAACGCCGGCGGCCTTTTTGCTCACCGGCGCGGCCGTGGCCGCCGCGTTCTGCCTGCTGGAGCTGGCCGGGACGGACTATCGGGGCTGGGGTATGCTGCTGGTGGTGCTGTTCTACGGTGTCCGCCGCGTGTCCTGCGGCACCGTCGTGAAGCGAACGGCGCAGGCGGTGGGACTGGCGGTGTTCAGCATCGGCATTATGGGCGGCGTGTCCATCGAACTGTGGTCGCTGGCGGCACTGCTGCCCCTCTGGCTCTACAATGGCCGGCGCGGCTATTCCAACCGGGCGGTGCAGTACGGCTTTTACGCCTTTTACCCCGTGCATATCCTGATACTGTCCCTCATCGCCCTGTATGCGTAAACAGATAAGGAGGCTGTCCCTATGGCAAAAAACAAAGAGGAAAAAACCAACGTCATGCGAACGCTGGATCAGAAGAAAATACCCTACACCGCCCACAGCTACGACCCGGATGGCCCCGTTGACGGCGTGTCCGTGGCGCAGATACTGGGCCAGCCGCCGGAGCAGGTGTTCAAAACCCTGGTGACAAAGGGGGCCAGCGGGGCATACTATGTGTTCGACATCCCTGTGGCCGAGAACCTGGACCTGAAAAAGGCCGCCAAAGCGGTGGGGGAGAAGTCCGTGGCCATGCTGCCACAGAAAGAGCTGCTGCCCCTGACCGGCTACGTCCACGGCGGATGCAGCCCGGTGGGCATGAAAAAGCAGTTCCCCACGGTGTTCCACGAGACAGCACTGCTGTATGGCGCCATCTGTGTCTCCGCCGGGAAGATCGGCCATCAGGTGGAGTGCGATCCCAACGCCCTCATCGCCCTTCTGCGGGCGAAAACGGCTGACGTGATCGTATAAAAATTATTTCGCTGTTGACATTAAAAATTGATTTCACTACACTTATCTGCAACCATATGTTGCAGAAATGAGGCATACCATGCAGACTGAAATTTTCATTAAGGGTGCGCGGGAGAACAACCTGAAAAACATCGATGTCACCATCCCCCGGGATAAGCTGGTGGTGCTGACGGGCCTTTCCGGCTCCGGCAAGAGCTCCCTGGCCTTTGACACCATCTATGCCGAGGGCCAGCGGCGGTATGTGGAGAGCCTGTCCTCCTACGCCCGTATGTTCCTGGGGCAGATGGACAAGCCCGACGTGGATTACATCGAGGGCCTGTCCCCGGCCATTTCTATCGACCAGAAGACCACCAGCAAGAACCCGCGCTCCACGGTGGGCACGGTGACGGAGATCTACGACTATCTGCGTCTGCTGTGGGCTCGGGTGGGCACGCCCCACTGCCCCCACTGCGGCAAGGAGATACGCCGCCAGACGGTGGATCAGATCATCGACCAGATACTGGCCCTGCCCGAGGGCACCCGTATCCAGGTGATGGCCCCGGTGGTGCGCGGCCGCAAGGGCGAGCACGCCAAGGTGCTGGAGGATGCCCGCCGGTCCGGCTTCGTCCGGGCCCGGGTGGACGGCAATATGTACGAACTCTCCGAGGACATCTCTCTGGAGAAGAACCTCAAGCACCGCATCGACATCGTGGTGGACCGACTGATCGTCCGCCCGGACATCGCAGGCCGGCTGACCGACTCAGTGGAGACGGCCTCCAACCTGGCGAATGGCCTCGTCACCGTTAACCTGCTGCGGGAGGAGAGAGATATCACCTTCTCCCAGAACTACGCCTGTGACGACTGCGGTATCTCCATCGAGGAGCTGACGCCCCGTCTGTTCTCCTTCAACAGTCCCTTTGGCGCCTGCCCCACCTGCACCGGCCTGGGCCTGCAATTAAAGGCTGATCCGGCCCTCATCATCCCCGACGGCAGCAAATCCATCCTGGAGGGCGCCATTACTGCCACCGGCTGGGCCTCCATCCGCTCCGACGGCATCAGTCGTATGTACTTCGAGGCCCTCAGTAAGAAATACCGCTTCTCCCTGACCCAGCCCTACGACAGCCTAAGCGACGAGGTGAAGAACATTATCCTCTACGGCACCGGCGGCGAAAAGCTGGAGCTCCACTATGACCAGCCCCGGGGCAAGGGTGTGCTGTACCAGGCCTTCGAGGGCATCTGCAACAACCTGGAGCGCCGGTATCAGGAGACCCAGTCCGATGCCAGCAAGAAGGAGATCGAGGGCCTGATGACCCCCTGCCCCTGCCCGGCCTGCCAGGGTAAGCGCCTGCGGCCGGAGGCGCTGGCCGTCACCGTGGGCGGCAAGTCCATCTACGACGCCACTACCCTGCCGGTGGACGACGCCCTGGCCTTTTTTGACCATCTGGACCTGACCGGCAACCAGCAGATCATCGCCGCCCAGATCCTGAAGGAGATCCACGCCCGTCTGGGCTTTCTGCAGTCCGTGGGCCTGAGCTATCTGACCCTCTCTCGTGCCTCCGGCACCCTGTCCGGCGGCGAGAGCCAGCGTATCCGTCTGGCCACCCAGATCGGCAGCAGCCTCATGGGCGTGCTGTATATCCTGGACGAGCCCTCCATCGGCCTGCACCAGCGGGATAACGACAAGCTGCTGGCCACGCTGCAGCGCCTCCGCGATCTGGGCAATACCCTCATCGTGGTGGAGCACGACGAGGACACTATGCGCGCCGCCGATTACCTTATTGACATCGGTCCCGGCGCCGGTGCCCTGGGCGGGCAGGTGGTGGCCTGCGGCACCCCGGAGGAGGTCATGGCGAACCCTGACAGCCTGACGGGCCAGTACCTCAGCGGCAAACGCACCATCCCCCTGCCGGCACAGCGCCGCAGGGGCAATGGCAGGCTGCTGACCGTCCGCGGCGCCCGGGAGAACAACCTGAAGCATATCGACGTGTCCATCCCTCTGGGGACGTTCACCTGTGTCACCGGCGTCAGCGGCAGCGGAAAATCCTCTCTGGTCAACGAGGTGCTGTTCAAGGCGCTGGGCGCCCAGCTGAACCGCATGAAGGTGCGCCCCGGCAAGCACGACGCCATCGAGGGCATGGAGCATCTGGACAAGGTCATCGCCATCGACCAGAGCCCCATCGGCCGGACGCCCCGATCCAACCCGGCCACCTATACCAACCTGTTCAACCTGATCCGCGACCTGTTCGCCTCTACCCCGGACGCCAAGGCCCGGGGCTACGGACCGGGCCGGTTCTCCTTCAACACCAAGGGCGGCCGCTGCGAGGCCTGCGGCGGCGACGGTATGCTGAAGATCGAGATGCACTTCCTGTCGGATGTGTACGTCCCCTGCGAGATCTGCCGCGGCAAGCGCTATAACCGCGAGACGCTGGAGGTCCGCTACAAGGGCAAAAACATCGCCGACGTGCTGGATATGACCGTGGACGAGGCGTGGGAGTTCTTCTCCGCCGTGCCCGCCATCTGTGACAAGCTGACCACCCTGCGGGATGTGGGGCTGGGCTATGTGAAGCTGGGCCAGCCCAGCACCACCCTCTCCGGCGGCGAGGCCCAGCGCGTCAAGCTGGCTACGGAGCTGAGCCGCCGCGCCACAGGGCGGACGGTGTATATTCTGGACGAGCCCACCACCGGCCTCCACGCCGATGACGTGCGGAAGCTGTTGGAGGTGCTCCAGCGGCTCACCGACGGCGGCAATACGGTGCTGGTCATTGAGCACAACCTGGACGTGATCAAGTGTGCCGACTATATCATCGACCTGGGCCCGGAGGGCGGTGTGGGCGGCGGTACGGTGGTGGCCTGCGGCACGCCGGAGGAGATCGCCGCCTGCCCGGCGTCCTACACCGGCCAGTATCTGAAAAAATACCTGAAGTGACCGGCCTTCCCCCTGCCGCATAGGATGGGGCAGGGGGGAGGTGGCTGCATGGAGCTTTTGCAGGACGGCGTGGTCGCCGCGCTGGCGGCCATCGGCGTCACGGCGCTGATATGGTTGGCGGCATCGCTGCTGCTGTGGCGTGAGCGCCCGGTGGACGCGGTGTATCTGGTCCGGGTCTCCGGAGACGGGACGGGACTGGATGTGACGCTGCGCCGTCTGGCCCAGAGCCGCCGTCTGCCGGTGCTGCTGGTGGACTGCGGACTGACCGACGAGGGCCGCCGCGCCGCGGCGCTGCTGTCCGATATGAACACGAAATTGCTGACGCCCCAGGAGCTGGCGGCGTACTATACAGAGGAAGATACCGCCGAACAGGGGAGGTGAGCCGATGGGCGAGCGCGTGACCGTGGAGGGCACCGTAGAGAACGTCATCTTTCATAACGAGGAGAACGGCTATACCGTGCTGCTGCTGACCGTGGAGGGCGAGGAGGAGCCTGTCACCGTGGTGGGCTGTATCCCCTGTGCCGCCGCCGGCGAGGGTATGACCGTTACCGGCGTGTGGAGCGTCCACCCCGTCCACGGCAGCCAGCTCACCGCCGAGAGCGTGGAGCGCCGGATGCCGGAGCGTGAGGAGGACATGATCGCCTACCTGTCCTCCGGCATCCTCAAGGGTGTTGGTCCCGCCACCGCACAGCGGCTGGTGGAGCGCTTCGGCGCGGACACCCTGCTGGTCATCGAGCGGGAGCCGGAGCGCCTGCGGTGCATCAAGGGCATCACCGCCCAGAGGGCGAAGGAGCTGTCCGACGCCTTCCGCGCGCTGACGGGCCTGCGCCAGCTGATGGAGTTCCTGGCCCGGTATGACCTGCCGGTGTATTTGGCCATGCCCCTCCAGCGCACCTACGGCGACGGAGCCATCCAGGCCCTGCGGGATGACCCGTATATCCTGTCCCGGGCCCAGTACGGGGTGGATTTTTCCATAGCGGACGAGATCGCCATCAGTTTGGGCTTTGACGGGGACGATCCCTGCCGCCTGCGGGCGGCGCTGACCTATGAGCTGGAGCACAACGCCGCCAACGGCCACGTGTTCCTGCCCCGCGAGAAGCTGCTCTTCGCCACGTCGCAGCTGCTGGCCGTGACGCCGGACGAGCTGGAGCTGGCGCTGGACAAGCTCATCGAGGGCTTCGGCGTGGTGGAAAAGACCATCGCCGGGGTGCAGGGCTGCTATCTGCCCCGGCTGTACCAGGCGGAGACCTTCGTGGCGGAGCGCCTGCTGTCGCTGGTGCGGACGCCGGTGGAGGTGCTGCCCCGGGCGGAGAAGGTCATCGATGACATTGAAAAGGAACAGGGCGTGGCCTATGCGCCTCTGCAGCGGCAGGCGGTGTGCCTGGCGGCCCAGGGCGGTATACTGCTGCTGACCGGCGGCCCCGGTACCGGCAAGACCACGTCTCTGCGGGGCATCGTGGCCCTGTACGAGCGTATGGGGCTGGATGTGGCGCTGCTGGCGCCCACCGGCCGCGCCGCCAAGCGCCTGGGCGAGGTGACGGGCCGGGAGGCCCAGACCATCCACCGTGCCCTGGGCATGAGCTACAATGAGCTCACCGGCCAGACGGCCTTTAAGAAGAACGCACAGGATCCGCTGGAGGTCCACGCTGTCATCGTGGACGAGATGAGCATGGTGGATATCGAGCTGATGCGCTCCCTGCTGGAGGCCATGCGGCCGGGAAGCCGCCTGGTGCTGGTAGGCGACCCGGACCAGCTGCCCTCCGTAGGCCCCGGCAGCGTGCTGGGGGATATGCTCCGCAGCGGTGTGGTGCCGGCGGTGTCCCTGACCCAGGTGTTCCGTCAGGCGGAGCAGTCGGCCATCATCCGCGCCGCCCATGCCGTGGACCGCGGCGAGCTGCCGCCGCTGGAGAACAGCGGCAGCGGCGACCTCTTCTTCCTGCGCCGCCGCGCGCCGGATCGTCTGGTGCAGACGGTGGTGGAGCTGTGCCGCGACCGCCTGCCCAAAAACATGGGTATTCCCGCCGAGCAGATACAGGTGCTCTCCCCCACCCGAAAGGGCCCCTGCGGTACGGCGGCGCTGAACCGGGCCCTGCAGGCGGCGCTGAACCCGCCGGAGCGCGGTAAGCGCCAGAAGCAGTGGGGTGACATGACGTTCCGGGTGGGTGACCGGGTCATGCAGACCCGGAACAACTACGATGTGCTGTGGGAGAAGGAGGATGGCTCCGGCGGCAGCGGTATTTTCAACGGCGACGTGGGCGTTATTCAGGACATCGACCCCGGCGGCGAGCTCATCACCCTGCGGTTCGACGACCGCACGGCGGTGTACACCGCTGACCTGCTGAGCCAGCTGGATATGGCCTACGCCGTCACCGTACATAAATCCCAGGGCAGCGAGTATCCGGCGGTGATATTGGCCGCGGCGTCCGCCGCGCCGTCGCTGCTGGTGCGCGGCGTGCTGTACACCGCTATCACCCGTGCCCGCAGGCTGCTTATCCTCGCCGGGGACGACGCCGTCCTGGCCCAGATGGCCGCCAACAACAAGCAGCAGCGCCGGTACAGCGGCCTGCGCCGCCGACTGAAGGAGGGATACCATGAGCAATAACGGTAGTATCAACGACGCATTGGACAAGGCCCAGCGGGGCTTGCTGGACTTCTTTTTCCCCCGCAAGTGCCCCTTCTGCGGGCGCGTGGCGGGCCGGGAGCTGCTGTGCGAGGCGTGCAAGGCGTCGCTGCCCCGGTGCGATAAGGTACGCACCGGCACCTTCGGCGAATGTGCCGCGCCGCTGTATTACGAGGGCCGCGTCCGCGACGCCCTTCTGGCCTTCAAATTCAAGCGGCGCATCGAGGATCTGAACGCCTACGGTGTGCTGATGGCCGAAAAGGCGGCGGAGGTCTACGCCGACCGCTTCGATGCCGTCACCTGGGTGCCGGTGAGCAAACAGCGCCTGAAAAAGCGTGGCTTCGACCAGTCGCGTATGCTGTGCGCCAGCCTGTGCGTGGACTGGCACACGGAGCCGCAGGAGACACTGCGTAAGGTGCGGGACAACCCGGCCCAGTCCGGAATCGATGACCCGGCGGAGCGCCGGGCCAATGTGCTGGGCGCTTACGAGCCGGTGGACCCGGACGCCATCGCCGGAAAGCGCTTCCTGCTCATCGACGACATCATCACCACCGGCGCCACGCTCACCGAGTGCGTCCGGGTGCTGAAAGCCGCCGGGGCGGCGGACGTGGTCTGCCTGACGCTGGCCATGGCCCGTGATAATTGAGGTATGGACTTCGGCGTTTCCGTATAGAATACAGAAAATACCGCGATTTTCATTTCGCAGTTGCAATATTCTTTCTCAATCGGTATAATAGATAAATCAGAGGGTAACGGGCGCACCCGCCCGAAACGAAAGACAAGATAGAGGTGCAGTAGTATGTGTTCCATTGCAAAAGATATCGGCATCGACCTGGGCACCGCCTCCGTACTGGTGTACGTAAAGGGCAAGGGCGTCGTATTGAACGAGCCGTCCGTGGTGGCCATTGACAAGAATACCGGCAAGCTGCTGAAGGTGGGCGCCGAGGCTCAGGCCATGCTGGGCCGTACCCCCGGCAACATCGTGGCCATCCGTCCCCTGCGCGAGGGCGTGATCTCCGACTACGACATGACCGAGCGTATGCTCCGCGAGTTCCTGCACAAGGTGGTGGGCGGCTTCCAGCTGTTCAAGCCCCGCGTCATCATCTGCGTGCCCTCCGGCATCACCGAGGTCGAGGAGCGCGCCGTGGTGGACGCCGGCATCCAGGCGGGCGCCCGCCGGGTGTATCTGATCGAGGAGCCTGTGGCTGCGGCCATCGGCGCCGGCATCGACATCTCCAAGCCCGACGGCCACATGGTGGTGGATATCGGCGGCGGCACCAGCGACATCGCCGTCATCTCCCTCTCCGGCGTGGTGGAGAGCGCCTCCATCAAGGTGGCCGGCGACCAGTTCAACGAGGCCATCGTCAAGTATATGCGCCGCAAGCACAATGTGCTGGTGGGCGAGCGCACCGCCGAGCTGATGAAAATGCAGATCGGCTGTGTCTTCCCCAAGGAGCAGGAGACGTCCATCGAGATCAAGGGCCGCTGCCTGGTGACAGGCCTGCCCAAGGTCATCAACGTCAGCTCCACCGAGATGCTGGAGGCATTCGAGGAGCCGGTAGAGCGCATCCTCGAGGCGATCCACGGCGTGCTGGAGCGCACCCCGCCCGAGCTGGTGGCCGACATCTCCAACAACGGCATCGTTATGACCGGCGGCGGCAGCCTGGTGGACGGCTTTGACAAGCTGATCGAGGCCCGCACCGGCATCCACACCGTGGTGGCCGAGGGCGCCATCTCCTGCGTGGCCGAGGGCACCGGCAAGAGCCTGGATTCTCTGAACGCTATGACCGACGGCACCGTGAACCTGAGCCGCCGCAAGCAGATGAGCTAAGCACAATACAGAAGGCCGCCTTTAGGCGGCCTTTTCCTCAAGTTGCTCTTGCAACTTCCGCGAAAAAGCGCTACTATTACGATACACGAGAACGAGATAAGGAGGAACCACCATGAAGTTTTCCAGCAAGGTCTTGAAATGCGGCCTGTCCCCCATGCGGAAGTTCCACCCCTACGCGGTGGCGGCGGAGGCCAAGGGCAGGAAGATCTATCATCTGAACATCGGTCAGCCGGATATCGAAACGCCCAAGGCGTACTTCGATGCGGTGAAGCACTTTGACCTGCCGGTGTTGGCCTATGCCCCGTCCCCCGGTATCCCGGAGCTGATCGAGGCCATCCGCAAGTACTACGCCGATCTGGGTATGCACTTCGATGCCGGTGATATCCTCATCACCAACGGCGGCAGCGAGGCGCTGCAGATCACCATGAACTGCATCCTGGATGACGGCGATGAGATCCTCATCCCCGAGCCCTTCTATCCCAACTACAATACCATGGCCTACACCTGCGGCGCGAAGATCCACCCCATTCCCACCTCTCCCCACGACGGCTACCACTACGCCGACCGCGCCAAGGTCGAGGCGGAGATCAACGAGCACACCCGCGCCATCATGGTCACCAACCCCGGCAACCCCACCGGCGCCGTCCTGACGCCGGAGGAGATGCGTATGCTGGTGGACGTGGCCAAGGCCCACGACCTGTTCATCATCGGCGACGAGGCGTACCGCGAGTTCGTCTACGCCGGCGAGCCTCTGCAATCCATGGGCCAGTTCGAGGACGCGGCCGAGAACGTCATCGTCATCGACACCGTCTCCAAGCGGTTCTCCGCCTGCGGCGCCCGCATCGGTTGCATGATCTCCCGCAACAAGGAGCTGATGGCGCAGGCCATGAAGTACGCCCAGTGCCGTCTGTCCGTGCCCACACTGGACCAGGTGGCCGCTGCCGCGCTGTACACCGTCGGCCCCGACTACTTTGCCGCCGTCCGTGAGGAGTACAAGCGCCGCCGCGATACGGTGGTCAATAAGCTGCACGAGATACCCGGCGTGGTCTGCGAGTGCCCCCGCGGCGCCTTCTACATCATGGCCGCCCTGCCTGTGGACGATGCCGATGCCTTCCAGAAGTGGCTGCTGGAGGAGTTCGAGGACAACGGCGACACCGTGATGTTTGCCCCCGGCGAGCCCTTCTACGGTACCCCCGGCAAGGGCAAGAACGAGATCCGCATCGCTTATGTGCTGAAGCAGGCGGACCTGGAGCGCGCCATGGACCTGCTGGCCAAGGGCATCGCCGCCTACAACGCCCGGTAAACGGATATATGCAAAAAAAGAAAGCCCTTTTGGGCTTTCTTTTTTTGCGTAGCTTACCCCTTCAGCGCCATATCGCAGCGTGCGGGCAGGTCAAAGGCGGTGAAATAGGACTCCTCCAGCGGGATCCAGCGATCCCGGAACATCCGGAGCTTCTCCGGGCCGCTGCGGGCTTCAATGCGGCGGAGCTGCTCGGCAGCGTCCACGGTAAGGAATACCCGCAGGTCGTAGCTGTCCCACAGGGCCGGATGGCAGGCGTAGGCGCCCTCCACGATGGTCAGGCGCGCCGCCGGGACCGTCACCGGCTCGTCCAGCGCCTGCCGCGCACAGCGGAAGGGGTGGTAGGTGACCGCCTCACCGCGCAGTGCCGGCTGCAGCACTTCCGATAGAAAGCGCTCGTGGTCCACGTTTTCGCCCGGCTGTGCCAGCCGTGCGGCGGTGCGCTGCTCCGGGCGCAGAAAGAAGTCGTCCATGTGGAACACCCGGCAGGACAGCTGCGCCTGCAGCTGTGCCGCCAGCGTGCTTTTCCCGGCGCCGCAGCGGCCGTCGATGGCCGCGATGACCCGCGCCTGCCGGTCCAGCAGCGCCCGGATAACCGTCAGCAGGCGGTCGTAGTCAGCAGGGGTCATTTCGCCCTCCGGGCGGCGCGGCGCTGGATGAGCTTCACCAGCTCCACCACCGGAAGGACCAGGAAGGCCAGGGCCAGGGCCACGCCGTACTCCGTCCAGCTGACGGGGGTGAAGCCGAAAGCGTTGGCGATGACGGGCACCTCCAGCACCAGTGTTGTCAGAGCCAGCGAGCCGATCATAGCACCCCACAGTACCTTGTTGTGGCTGGGCAGCGAGAACACGCTCTTGCGCTGGGAGCGCATATTGAAGCTGTGGAAGATCTCGCACATGCTCATGGTCAGGAAGGCCATGGTCATACCGTCGTCGGACACGCCCTTGGGTATCTCAAAATAGCCCACCTCCATGCAGTGTCCGATGATGTAGGAGGTCATGGTGATGATCGTGATCAGCACGCCCTGATACAGGATGTCAAAGCCCAGGCCACCGGCGAAGATGCCATCCTTGCTGTCCCGGGGCGGGCGGGTCATGGTATCCGGCTCACCCTTCTCCAGACCAAGGGCCAGGGCGGGGAAGCAGTCGGTGATCAGGTTGATAAACAGCAGGTGCACCGGGTTCAGCAGCGTGAAGCCCAGCAGCGTGGCGAAGAACACGCCCAGCACCTCGCTCATGTTGCTGGCCAGCAGGAACTGGATGGCCT
>ENA-ORTG01000228-ORTG01000228.1-human-gut-metagenome-genome-assembly--contig:-NODE-228-length-60854-cov-3.453132_pt1 | contig 60854 bp, 53 predicted proteins | sample MGYA00241906_ERZ509176 | MGnify/ENA primary metagenome ERZ509176 (study PRJEB26280, sample SAMEA2338811) | human gut metagenome | biome: human gut; feature: human-associated habitat; material: faeces...
GCTGCACTGGTAGATACCGTATTCCCAATCTATTATATGTTCGATGGCGTGGCACTGGTATTGACTATGATTATGTTCGGATTTCAGCTTTACTGTGATTTTGCCAGCTATTCAGCAATTGCCATCGGCGCCTCCTCTGTCCTTGGAATAGAGTTATGCCCGAACTTTGCAGCGCCGTTCTTTTCATCCAGTGTCAGTGAATTCTGGAGAAGATGGCATATTTCTTTAAGCTCATGGCTTAGGGATTACGTATATATTCCATTGGGAGGAAATCGTTGCTCCAGGGTGCGTAAGTACTTTAATATCATGGTCACTTTCCTGACCAGTGGTATCTGGCATGGAGCCAGCTGGCATTTTGTACTGTGGGGTGCGTTACAGGGAATTTTTATTGTGATCGGAGATATGCTAAGACCTGCTAAGACTAAATTTCATACTGTATTCCATGTGAAGACACAGAGTGTGGGATTTCGTTGTGGACAGGTCTGCATGACCTATCTGTTGTTTTTGGTTTCATTTACTTTCTTCAGAGCGCCAACAATTTCAGATGGTGTCTATTATCTGGAGAGGATTGTGCGGCATTTTGATATATGGGCATTGCTGGATGGTTCTGTATATACGCTTGGGCTGGATGCGAAAGAGATGCTGGTATTCGTGATAGCAGTGGCAATATTATGGATTGTTGACTGGTACTATCAGAAGAAAAAGGCATATTTTGATACATTGGTGAAGAATCAGTGCCTGGCTGTACAGTATCTGATTGTGCTGACACTTTTTGTGATGATTCTGGTATTCGGTGTATATGGAGAAGGGTACAATGCATCGGAATTTATTTATTTTCAGTTCTGATTTATCGGGTATGTTTGGGAGGAAATAAAGGATGCGGCGCAGAGTAGCAGCTATAGTTCTTTTCCTGTTATTACTGGCAGGAGTAACAGGAGCAGCCGGCAAAATTGTCAGCGCAAAATTTATCAATGATTCTACTACCATGATCAATGGATTTTATGCAGAGGATAAGAACAGTATAGATGTACTGGTCGTTGGAAGCAGTAACGCATTCTGTACTATTGATCCGTTGGTGCTGTATGAGGAAGAGGGGATTGCAGCCTATGATTTCTGTAGTTCTTCACAGCCGATGAATCTGTCGCTTCTGTATGTAAAGGAAGCATTAAAAAGGCAGACTCCCAAGGTGGTTGCTCTGGAAGTGAATATGATCCCGGCAGAAAATATTACGCATATTTCAGAAAACAGACTTCGTTGGGGATTGACAGATATGCCTTTCACAATAGATAAACTGAAATGTCTGTACCAGTCTCTAGGCAGAGTAGATGCAGAATATATGAGCTACGTCTTTCCTGTATTGCGCTATCATGGCAGATGGAAGGAATTGTCCAAACAGGATTATACTTATATGTTTGCAGATAAGAGCAATTTTACAAAAGGCTATCTGGTGACGCAGGAGACCTCATCAGAGATGGTCAATTTATCAGACTATGATTCTGAAGGGGAGACCTGGATAGAGGATGACGTGGAGAACTGTGTAAAGCAGATTGCAGACCTGTGTGACAAAAAGGGCGCAAAGCTTGTGCTTTTCAAATCACCAAGGCAGGAGTGGTATCAGTATCATACCAGGGCAGTCAGGGAGCTTGCTGATAAATATGGATTGGAATATGTGGATTATAATGAATTAAAAGAAGAAATCGGACTGGATGCGGCAGCGGATTTCCGGGATGGAGAGCATCTGAATGATTATGGTGCTGCTAAAGTGACCAGACATTTTGGAAGCTGGTTAAAGTCCCAATATGAGCTGCCTGACAGAAGAGAAGGGCAGAAAGATAACTCCTGGGATGAGGCGTTGCAGTATAAGGCAAGACTGGATGCGGCTCCCTGTCAGGGGACATCAGATGTACACAACTGCATGGACCGGTTGGCTGGTGATGATTCTTATCTGGCGATTCTGACCTACACAGAGACTCCTGCCCACATATATCAGTGGATTTATAAAGGCGGCAAAATCGTATTTTATAAAGAGTGGACACAGACAGGTGTAGAACATTATGTATATGATAAAGAGGATATCGTGTTTGGTAAATTGGATGGGATATATCAGATTTTAATCGCTCACATGGATTTTTATCAGATGGAAAAGCCATGGTCTGTCATTGTTTATGATACGATTACGCATTCTGTGGCAGATACAGCTTCTTTTGATGAATAATGCGGAAGTGGATTTTTTTTGACGGAAGATAGACTTTGTGGTATAGTTAAGTGTAATTATGACTTGATCAAGTCATACTATGGATGAACGTTGGAACAAGTGGAGGACAACACAATGTTATTAGATGATAAAACAATATTAATTACTGGTGGAACAGGCTCTTTTGGTAAATGCTTTACTAAATATGTCCTGACACATTATAACCCTAAGAAGATCATCATTTATTCCCGTGATGAGTTCAAGCAGTGGATGATGCAGAATGAATTTGCAGAATATAAGGATAAGCTTCGTTTCTTTATCGGGGATGTCAGAGACTACGAGAGAATGAAGAGAGCCTTTGAAGGTGTTGATTATGTTATTCATGCAGCCGCATTAAAGCAGGTACCTGCATGTGAGTACAATCCTAACGAAGCGATTAAGACAAATGTCATCGGTGCACAGAATGTGATTGATGCATCCCTGAATATGGGGGTAAAGAAGGTAGTAGCCCTTTCTACAGATAAGGCTGTCAACCCTGTGAACCTCTATGGCGGTACGAAATTAGTATCAGACAAGCTCTTTATCGCTGCCAATGCATATTGCGGCAACAAGGATCTGAACTTCTCTATCGTAAGATATGGTAATGTGGCAGGCAGCCGCGGTTCTGTTATTCCATTTTTCCACAAGCTGATTACAGATGGTGCGGCAGAACTGCCTATTACAGATTATAGAATGACACGTTTCTGGATCAGCCTGACAGAGGGCGTGAAGCTCGTAATCAAGGCGCTGGAAGAAGCTAAGGGCGGCGAGACCTTTATCAGCAAGATTCCTTCCTTCAAGATTACAGACCTGGCAGAAGCAATGGCACCTGGCATGAAAACTGTAGAGACAGGTATCCGTCCTGGCGAGAAGCTGCATGAAGTGATGGTAACAGCAGAGGATTCTATGACAACCTATGAATACGATAAGCATTTTATTATTTATCCACAGATGTTCTGGCAGGAATCCAAGAGACCTACTCCAAATGGCAAGAAGGTTGAAGACGGCTTCTACTATTCTTCCGGTAATAATACAGAATGGCTTACAGTAGAGCAGATCAGAGAGCTTTTAAAGGACATTGACTTAGAGAAATAAAAGAGGTGCGAAGATGGATGCAAATAAGAAAATGGAGCTGCCTGCCATAGCAGGTGGTGAGCCTGTTCGCAAGACAAAATTATTTTACGGACATCAGTATATAGATGAGGCAGATGTGGCTGCTGTAACACAGGTATTAACAAGTGATTATCTTACCTGTGGACCTAAGGTAGATGAACTGGAAGCACGTCTGTGTGCCCTGACAGGGGCAAAATATGCAGTCGTATGCAGCAATGGTACAGCTGCGTTGCATATTGCAGCAATGGCAGCAGGTGTAACAGAGGGGGATGAAGTGATTACAACTCCGATTACCTTTGCAGCATCTGCAAACTGTGCCCTGTATTGTGGCGCAAAGCCTGTTTTTGCAGATATCAATCCTAAGACATATAATATTGATCCTGCCAAAGTAAAAGAGAAGATTACAGATAAGACCAGGGCAGTGGTGGCAGTAGATTTTACAGGACAGGCAGTAGAGCTTGATCCATTACTTGAAATGTGCCATGAAAAGGGCATTATCCTGATTGAAGATGGAGCACATTCTATTGGTACAAAATATAAAGGAAGACCGGTCGGTAGCATTGCGGACCTGACTACCTTTAGCTTCCATCCTGTAAAGACTGTAACAGGTGGAGAAGGCGGTGCTGTATTGACTAACAGCAAAGATATGTACGAGAAGCTGTTGTTATACCGTTCCCATGGCATTACCAGAAAGCCGGAGCTTCTTGTACGTGAATCTGATGGTCCATGGTATTACGAGCAGATAGACCTTGGGTATAATTATCGAATTACAGATATCCAGTGTGCCCTGATTATCAGTCAGCTGGATAAAATAGAGAAATTTGCAGCCAGAAGACGACAGGTCGTAGAACGTTATAATGAGGCATTTTCCCAGATACCAGAGATTACGGTACAGCAGGAGATACCGGAGTCTGATACAACCAGACATCTTTATATTCTTCGAATCAGACCTGAACTTCTGAACACAGACAGAAAGGGCTTCTTCGAAGCGCTTGCGGCAGAGAATATCTGTTGTAATGTACATTATATCCCTGTATACAGACACCCATATTATGAAAAGCTGGGATATCCTAAGGGATTATGCCCTGAGGCAGAGAAGCTGTATGACGAAATTATCAGTCTTCCATTATATTATTCCCTGACAGATGAGGATGTGGAAGATGTTATTAAGGCAGTATCCAAAATTGCTGCATATTACAGAAAGAATTAGTGAGAAAAGCTCGGGGAACACCGGGCTTTTTCCTGCTTAAATAGAGATTATAACCAGAGAGTATGAATTACGGAAATCGAGGTAAAGAATGAAGAGCGTAGCAATCATTACAGCCAGAGGCGGCAGTAAACGGATCCCACATAAAAATATAAAGCCTTTCCTTGGAAAACCTATTCTGGAATACAGCATTGAAGCTGCACTTGGGGCAGACTGTTTTCAGGAAGTCATGGTATCTACAGATGATGAAGAGATTGCAAGGATAGCCAGACATGCGGGGGCACAAGTGCCCTTTATGAGAAGCGAGAATACAGCAAATGATTATGCAACAACAGCGGACGTGATTCTGGAAGTATTAGAATCCTATGAGAGAATCGGCAAGAAGTTCGACCAGGTCTGCTGTATATATCCGACAGCACCCTTTGTAACAGCGAATGCACTAAAGACTGCCATGATGCTGCTGGAACAGGAAAGATCAGACTGCGTTATTCCAGTGGTGAAATTCTCTTTCCCACCGCAAAGGTGTGTTGTCATCAATCAGGGGAGACTGACACCTAAGTGGCCTGAGAATATGAAAGTCAGATCTCAGGATCTGGAGCCTTTTTATCATGATTGTGGACAGTTCTATTGCCTGGATGTCAGAAAATTCCAGGAACAGAAGGTCATCTGGATGAAGGATGTTGTGCCATTTATACAGGATGAAAGCACCGTGCAGGATATTGATACGCTGGAAGATTGGAAAATCGCTGAAATGAAGTATCAGATCATGCATCAGAAATAAAGGAGATAGAAGATGGAACAGGTCGTAATCAATGGAAGAAAAGTCGGAGATGGTAATCCGGCATATATTATCGCAGAAATGTCAGCCAATCACGCAGGAAGCCTGGAAAGAGCCAAAGAAATGATTCATGTGGCAAAAGAGGTAGGCGCAGACTGTGTAAAGATACAGACATATACTGCGGATACAATGACAATAGACTGCCATAACCAGTATTTTGATATTACAGAGGGAACCTGGAAAGGAATCAATTTATATGAACTGTATCAGCAGGCATATACACCCTGGGAGTGGCATCAGGAGCTTAGGGATGAAGCTGCCAAGGTGGGGATTGATTTCCTGTCTACGCCTTTTGACAAGACAAGTGTAGACTTCCTCGAAGAACTGGGAATGCCTTTCTATAAGATTGCATCCTTTGAATTAGTAGATATTCCATTGTTGGAGTACATTGCATCCAAAGGAAAACCAATCATTATGTCAACCGGAATGGGAAGTCTGGAAGAGATTACGGAAGCTGTAGAAGCAATCTATGGGCAGGGCAATAAACAGCTCGTACTGATGAAGTGTTCCAGCGCATATCCGGCTAAAGTAGAAGAAATGAACCTGAGTACTATTGTAGATCTGAAGAAGCACTTCCAGCTTCCGGTAGGACTTTCTGATCATTCCATGGGATATTTCAGTGCTGCGACTGCTGTGGCGATGGGCGCTAATGTGATAGAGAAGCATTTCTGTATCAGCAGGGCCATCAAGAATCCGGATTCCACATTCTCCATGGAGCCTGAAGAGTTCCGTGAAATGGTCTTACAGGTGCGTGAAGTAGAGAAGGCAAAAGGCATTGTGAGCTATGGTGTTTCCGAACAGGAAGAAACCAATGCATGCTTTAGACGTTCTCTTTTCGTAGTGAAGGATGTGGAAGCTGGAGAGGCTTTTACAGAAGCGAATGTAAGAAGCATCCGCCCTGCATATGGATTAAAACCCAAGTACTATAATGAAATATTGGGAAGAAAAGCCAACAAAGCCATCCAGGCAGGCACACCACTGGCATGGGAGGATATAGAGTGAGACTGAGTTTACGGGAAGTAACAGCAAAAGACATGGATCTGCTCTATGAGTGGGCCAATGATCCGACCGTGAGACAGAATGCTTTTCATACAGAGCCCATTCCATATGAGGATCATAAAATGTGGTTTGCCAAAAATCTGGCTGATAGGGATGTATTGATGTATATTCTGTATCAGACAACTGCACAGGGCAGAGAAGAGCCGCTGGGACAGATACGGTTATCCATAGAAGAGGGCAAGGCACAGATTGATTACAGTGTGGAGGCTTCCAGACGCGGACAGGGGCTTGGTGCGAAAATGATCCTGATGGCAGAGGAGCTGCTTCGGGAGAGCAGAAGAGATGTTTCCTGCTGTATTGCACAGGTCAAGTATGAAAACCCTGCATCTGCGAGGGTATTTGAAAAATGCGGATATGATGGACAGGAACTGGAGCAGTATATGGAGTTTACAAAACGGATTTCGTGAAAAGACAGAAAGGTATGGGAGTACATTGAAGATCATAATAGCCACGATCAAATCCTGGAATATTGAGCGTGCATATGCAATGCAGAAGCAGTATGAGGGGATTCATCAGATTGAAGTATTTACGAAGAAAGAGGAATTGACACCCGAGGCAGTAGAAAAATTCGCACCGGATTATATCTTCCTGCCACACTGGTCTTATCTGATCGCAAAGGACATTACAGAGCGTTGGAATTGTGTTGTATTTCATATGACAGATTTGCCTTACGGACGTGGAGGAAGCCCGTTACAGAATCTGATCGTAAGAGGACATAAGGATACTAAGATTTCTGCAATACAGGTAACACCCCGGTTAGATGATGGACCGGTTTATATGAAGGAAGCGTTATCACTTGAGGGTTCAGCGCAGGAGATATTTGAACGGTGTTCAGAGATTATTTTCACCAAAATGATACCTGTTTTTCTGAAGCAGGAGCTGATTCCTGTTCCACAGGAGGGAGAACCGGTGGTATTTAAACGCAGAAAACCGGAGGAGGGCAGAATTACAGAGGATATGCCGCTGGATAAGATATATGATTATATCAGAATGCTGGACGCAGAAGGGTATCCGAGAGCATATATGGATTTTGGACCATACAGGCTGGAGTTTGAGCAGGTGCAGACGACTTCAGGTGGGGAATCACTGGAAGCAAAGGTAAAGATCCATATTCGAGAAGAATGAAAGGTAAGAAAACAGACATGAAGAAGATATTGGTAGTAGCAGCACACCCGGATGATGAAATTCTGGGAGTAGGAGCAACAGTTGCAAAGCATGCGGCACAGGGAGATGAAGTGTATGCACTGATTCTTGGGGAGGGACAGACCTCAAGGGGAGAGCATAGAGAGGATATCAGTGCAGACGTTGTAAAGGAGCTGCATCAGAATACACTGGAAAGTGCAGAGAAAGTAGGTTATAAAGAGGTCTATTTTGCAGATTTCCCTGATAACCGTTTTGATCAGGTAGATTTACTGGACGTTGTAAAGGCAGTAGAGCATAAGATAAAAGAAATCCAGCCGGAGATCATATATACGCATTACAGCGGAGATCTGAACATCGATCATCAGTATACCGCAAGGGCGGTGTTGACAGCCACCAGACCGATAGGGGATTACCCTGTAAAGGAAATCTACGCCTTTGAGACATTATCTTCTACAGAATGGAACTTTGATTACAGTGCACAGCCTGCATTCTGTCCGAATGTGTATGTGGATATTACGCAGTTCTATGCTAATAAGGAAGCAGCAATGAAATGCTATGTGTCTGAGCTGTGCGAGTATCCTCATCCAAGGTCTCTGGAGGGAATGGATGTGCTGTCAAGGACACGAGGAATAGCCGCAGGAATGAACAGAGCAGAGGCATTTATGCTGATTCGAAGCATGAGATAATCAAAGAAACAAATTATACATTTACAGGTATAAAGTGGGTGAAAGGTTATGTATATTATACGGGCGGATGGGAATACGGCGATTGGAATGGGGCATGTCATGAGGTGTCTGTCCATAGCGGATGCCATGAAGGATAGGAATATAGAACCGGTATTTATGACGGCTGATAATGACTGTGTAGCCATGATCGGGGACAGAGGCTTTGAAGTCTGTGTATTAGGGACTGATTACCGTGACATGGAATCAGAGCTTCCTCTGATCAGAGAATTCCTGAGGCAGAGGACGAAGGACGTTGATGCTTCTTCTGTCATTCTGGTAGACAGCTATCAGGTGACTTCAAAATATTATGAAGAATTACGTACAATGGCAAAGGTAGCATGCCTGGAGGATATGGGGCAGTCCTATCCGGTAGATCTGCTGGTCAATTATAATATTTATGGACCAAAGCTTGTATATGATAATAAAATAACACATGCTACTTTATTGGGAACCGGGTATCAGCCACTGCGCAGGGAATTTCAGCAGGATATGCAATATGATATAAAGGATAAAATAACAGATGTAATGATAACAACCGGAGGAAGTGATCCTTATTTTGCCGCCAGAGCTTTTACAGATACTTTCCTGTCTGAGAAAGAATTGGAGAAGTCACAGATCAGATATCATATCATCAGTGGTCCATTTAATACGCATGCGGAAGAGCTGCATAAGCTGTATGATGAGAATCCCCGGGTGGAGATTCATGAGCATGTAACCTGTATGAAAGAAATCATGAAGCAGTGTGATGTGGTATTATCTGCAACAGGAAGCACCATTTATGAAGTCAGTGCCCTGGGAGTACCGCTGATTGCCTTTTATTTTGCAGAGAATCAGAGGCAGGGAGCAGACATGTTATCTGAAATTACACATGTTATTAATTGCGGGAATTATGCAGATGACGCTGAACAGACAGTAGGAAATGCGGTAAATGCACTGTTAAAATGTGTGAAGGATAAAGAGTACCGTGAAACATTATACCATGAGGAGAGAAGCCTCGTAGATGGGCAGGGAGCAGCCAGAATTGCACAGGCGTTGATAGATTTGACAAAGTAGCAACGAAAACGGAAAGGCATAATCATATGAAGAAGAAAGACAGACAAATGAATTATGAATTGTTACGTATCATTGCCATGTTGATGATCGTATGTCTCCATTACCTGAGTAAGGGCGGAGCATTGGGAGATCCAAAGCAGGAACTTACAACAAATGGATATCTTGCCTGGCTGATAGAAGCCTTCTGTCTTGTGGCTGTGAATGTGTATGTACTGATCAGCGGTTACTTTGGCGTAGATTCCCAGAATTTTACAATACGCAAGCCTCTTAAAATATGGAGGCAGGTGTGGTTCTATTCTGTTGGAATTGGATTGATCATGCTTATAGCAGGAGCAGCATCCTGGAATCTGTATCAGGGAATGACTTATGTGTTCCCGGTTGTTACCGAGCATTACTGGTTTGCAACGGCATATTTACTGTTGTGTCTGCTGATGCCTTTTCTGAACGCAGGTGTAGAGAAGCTGGATCAGAAGACCTTTCAGTGGATTCTGATAGGCATGTTGCTTGTATTCAGTGTGGCTAAGACAGTATTGCCTATGCAGCTGCCGTGGGATCATAAGGGATATGATGCATTCTGGTTCGTATTCCTGTATCTGACAGGAGCATATCTGAAGAAATATAAGATCTCAGGTGGCGCTAAATGGCTTTTCGTCTATATTACAGGCGTATTTGCCATATATCTGAGCTTTCTGATGCTTCAGGTGGTCTATCTGAAGCTGGGTAAGCTGGGGGATTTTATCTCTTATAGTTATTCTTATAATTATCTCTTCACCTATGTGGCATCCATTGGTCTTTTTCTGGCTTTTGCCAATGTGGGGAAGAACTGGAAAGAAAAGACACAGAAGATGATTTCTACGCTTGCCAGAGCTACATTTGGGGTCTATCTGATACATGAACATGTAGAGCTGAGAGGCTTGTGGAAGACACTGTTCCATTGTGAAATCTATGCGCAGGGCTCTACAGGAAAGTTCATGTTACATATGCTTGGAACTGTATGTGTCGTATATATAGTCTGCACTATAATTGAGCTGTTGCGGCAGAAAATAACAGAATTGTTGACAAATGCCATTAAAAGAAACGAGTAGAAAGGCATGGATATGAACATGAAACAGAATAAGATATATGGATTCTTACAGAAGTGGATACCTGTCCTGATTCTGTTATTGTATCCATTGCGAAAAGTCAATACAGGTATTGATCTGATGGATGGTGGCTATTCACTGGGCAATTATCGCTTCTTCACAACGATGAATCAGGTGTGGAAGCTGGCGACCTATCTGGCGAATGTGCTTGGAGTCGCATTGACCAGATTGCCTTTTGGAGATACGTGGATTGGTATGAACGTGTATACAGCACTTCTTACAGGCATTACTGCCGCAGGTACTTATTGCGCATTAAGAAAAAGGCTGCAGCATCCAGTCCTCATATGGCTTGGTGAAATGCTGGCATTATCTCTTTGCTGGGCACCGTCTACGAATTTGTATCAGTATTTGGGATATTACCTGATGACAGCAGCTGTGTTGGTTCTGTATCATGCCTTAACCAATAAAAATAACATATGTTATATTGTGGCAGGGATCATTCTGGGACTGGCTGTGGGAGTGAGAATGCCAAACATTACCTATGCGGCATTAATTCTTCCGGTGTGGTATTATGCATGGCTTACAAAGGACAGGGACTGGTTTCTCCATACGCTTTACTGTATTGGAGGATATGTACTGGGATTGATTGTTCCTCTGGGTGTGATTGTGTTCAAATATGGAGTACAGGCTTATCCGGAGATGATAGCGTCCTTATTTGGCATGACAGATACGGCTACGGACTATAAGCCTACGTCGATGATTATGGCTATGTTTGGAGATTATATACAGTATAGTGTATGGCTGATTCTGTTCCTGCTTTATCTTTTGACTGGTTTGGTGCTGTTTAGAATAGCCAGTGGCAGATTTGTAAAGGTGAAAAAGGTATTATACCTGTTAGGACTGGCAGTGATTCTTCGATTCTGTTATGGGCGTGGAATGTTTGGATTTGACTATACAGGTTATTTCTCCATGTATAAATGGGTGACGGTATATCTGTTGATTGTGATTATACTATGCATATATTGTCTTGTTGATTCTAAAATATCACAGCAGCAGAAATTGTGGTCAGCCTTTATGCTGGTTATCATATTCATTACTCCGCTTGGCAGTAATAATGGATTATATCCGATTATCAGTAATTTATTTATCATGGCACCGGTGTCTTTTGTATTTCTCTATGAGATATTTAAGAATGTTCGTGAAGAAAACGGCTTTGTGTGCAAAAGCATGGTGATATTTATCATTGGGTGTACCTTTGTACAATGCTTTCTGTTTGGTGTATTTTTTCATTTCCATGATGCATTGCCAAAGGGCGAACAGTATGTAAAGACAGAGATTCCTGGAAGTATATCCACGAAGAATATGTATACCACTGTGGATAAAAAGGAAGAATTAGAGGCGCTTGGTGGATATCTTACCCAGAATCATTTAACAGAGAAAAAGGTATTGCTTTATGGGGAGATTCCAGCAATTTCCTATATTTTTGATATGGAACCTGCGGTCTATACCACCTGGGCAGACTTACGTTCTAATACGTTGGAACGATTACAGGCAGATCTGGATGCAATTACGACAGACTATCCTGTGGTTATTGTTACAGATGCAATTGGACAGGAATTGTCAGGCAATACTTCTTATGTGGATGAGAAGCTGGATGCAATTGCACAATTCTTAAGTAGAGGAAATTATCAGTGCGGCTATGCGCAGAAGGGCTATTATGTATATACATCACAGTAACCAAGAAACCTACGGTGGATCGCACAGATTTGCAAGGAAATTTGCTGCTTCGCAGCGCAAATCAGGCGTGGGAAACGCTTTAATTAGCGTTTCCATTGCAAAATATGTAAAAAGTGTGTAAGATAGATACAACAGTTTGCAGGTTATGGAAAGGCATGGTAACTATTATGATTAATTTTAACGTACCGCCCTATACAGGGAAAGAAATAGAATATATAAAACAGGCAGTAGAGAATCAGAAAATCTGTGGAGATGGTCCTTTTACGAAGAAATGTAATGAATGGATCGAGAAAAAAACAGGAACGACGAAATGTCTTCTGACTCCCTCCTGTACACAGGCAACAGAGCTGGCAGCATTGCTTGCAGATATAAAAGAAGGCGATGAAATCATTATGCCGTCTTTTACTTTCGTATCTACGGCAGATGCTTTCGTACTTCGTGGAGCCAAGCCTGTGTTCGTAGATATCAGACCTGATACCATGAATATAGATGAGACCAAAATTGAAGAAGCGATTACAGAACGTACCAAAGCTATCGTACCTGTTCATTATGCAGGTGTAGCCTGTGAAATGGATACGATTATGGATATTGCAGCCAGACATCATCTTATGGTTATAGAGGATGCAGCACAGGGCATTATGGCTTCCTATAAAGGACAGGCTCTTGGGGCAATTGGTGATTTTGGTTGTTACTCTTTCCATGAGACGAAGAATGTAAGCATGGGAGAGGGCGGTGCGCTCCTCATCAAGGATGCCAAATATATCGAGGATGCAGAGATCATCCGTGAAAAGGGCACCAACCGTTCCAAATATTTCAGAGGTCAGATTGATAAGTACACCTGGGTGAACTATGGTTCTTCCTATCTTCCAAGTGATATGAATGCCGCCTATCTGTGGGCACAATTAGAGCTTGCACAGGAGATCACAGATGTCAGACTGGCACGCTGGAATCAGTACAATGAATTGCTGCAGCCCTTAAAGGAGCGTGGCATACTGGAGCTTCCTACCATTCCTGAGGGCTGTGTGCACAATGCGCATATGTATTATGTGAAAACAAAGGACATTGAGGAACGCTCACGGCTGATCGATTTCCTGAAAGAGAATGGAATCTGGGCAGTCTTCCATTATATTCCTCTTCATACTGCACCGGCAGGACTAAAATTTGGCGAATTCAGGGGTGAAGACGTTTATACAACCAAAGAAAGTGAAAGGCTGCTTCGTCTGCCTATGTTCTATAAGCTGACAGAAGCAGAAGTTGATTATATCGTAAGCAAAGTGAAGGAGTTCTATCACGTATCATGAGGAACCAGAGCAGAGTTTTAAACGGCAGGCTCTGGAAGATTCTGGTATTTATGGGACTCATGATTGCCTGCCTGGCAATTCGTTTTGATTTTTATTATGATTTGAATGATGATACTGCAATCAGAGATATTCTCTCGGGCAGATACACGGGAGAACCCAGTGGATATTGTATACAGATGCTTTATCCGCTGGGATGGCTGATTGCAACTGCTTACAGAGCCATTCGCAAGATTTCTTGGTATGGCTTGTTTTTGTGCGCATGTCAATTTGGTGTATTGGCATTGATTGCCTGGAGGCTGCTTTCGATTACGAAAAAGGTGTGGTTACAGGTAATCCTGCTCATACTGGAAGGTGTACTGGCATTTGGACTGATGGGAAGAGAACTGGTTATTTTACAATATAGTGTGACCAGTGGATTATGCATGGCTGGGGCAATATTCTGGTATCTGACAACTCCAAGAGACCAGAAACCGGCGCCGTATTTAAGGGGGAATCTGGCAGCAGTCGTGCTGGTATTGATTGCGTTTATGATCAGAACAGAAGTATGTATGATGCTTCTGCCTTTTCTGGCGTTAGCAGGTCTGAGCCAGTGGTCGAAGGAAACAAAGCCTTTTGCAGGGACAAATGTAAGAAAATATCTTATGGTAGCCGGCAGTGCTTTCCTGGGAATATTGATTTTATATTCCATAGACAGCTTCGCATACCGGTCAACTGAATGGAAGAGCTTCCGGGCTTTCTTTGATGCCAGAACGAATTTATATGATTTCTATGGAATACCGGACTATGACCGGAATGAAGAATTTTATCAGTCCATAGGACTGTCCAGGGAATCCTACACATTGCTGCAGAACTATAATTTCGCGCTGGATGATTCTATTGACGAAAGTTTATTAGAGAGAATTGCACAGTATCAGAGGGAGAATGCAGGAAATGGCGGTACGTTGTACCGGATGGATGGATTTGTCTGCAAGAATAGTCCAAAGGAAGCGCTGTGGTTATATAAACAACATCTTCTGACAGTGGAGAATGGAATAAAGACCGGCATTATACTGGCAGCATATCTGCTGTATTTCTTGCTGGCTTCCGGTAGGAGAAAGAGCGGCTGCTGCTGGAGAGTATTGTCACTGTTTGTCATACGCAGTGCGTTATGGATGTATCTGTATATGGTAAATCGTGTGCTTACCAGAGTGACAGTGCCATTGTTAATCATGGAGTTTGCACTGCTGGCGGGCTGGATCATACAGGAGATTCAGACCTTGGATACATCTTCTCGATTCAATATCATGAAGGTATCTGGAGTTATCACATTGCTGGGGCTGTGTGGACTTATGGGAACTGTGATTAATATGGAGAATACAGGGAAAGAATACGATATGAGACTGGAGGCAGATGCCAGATGGAATACTTTGACAGAATATTGTAGTCATAATCCGAAACAGTATTATTCCATTGATGTGTATTCTTCTACTTCTTATCAGGGAACACCTTATGCAGATAAAATATTTGCTGCATCTGATAATCAGTATACAAATTATGATATCTGTGGCGGCTGGATTGCCAAGAGTCCGCTAACGAGGGCAAAACAGGAAAGAGCAGGATTTAAGGGACTTGAGGAAGCATTATTGACAGGACAGGCATTGTTTGTTGCAAAACCGGATTCGGACGTAAACTGGCTTGGCGCATATTATCAGAACCGGGGCAAGACAGTAGAGCCTAAAGTGACAGATGAAGTGAAGACTGCAGACGGAGAAACGATATATCTGATATATCAATTACAGTAGCAGATAATTATTGGAGGAAAACATGGAGCAGGTAAGACAAGACCTCAGATTAGAGGGATCACAGATATATTTACGGCCAATAACGGTGGAAGATACGGATATCGTACTGAAATGGAGAAATGATCCGCAGGTTGTGAAGAATTTTATCTACCGTAAGCCTATAAGCCGTGAGGAACACCTGGACTGGATTCATAATAAAGTGGAAAAAGGACTGGTAATACAGTTCATTGTGTGTGATAAAGAGAATGATAAGCCATTGGGGTGCGTATATCTGCAGAATTTTGATACAGTCTGTAACAAGGCTGAATGGGGCATTTTCTTTGGCAATGAAGGAGCAAAAGGCAAGGGAATCGGAACACAGGCCGGTAAAATTCTTATGCATTATGCCTTTCATGAGTTAAAGCTTCATAAAGTCATGGGAAGAGTACTGGCGTACAATCAGGCAAGTATACGTGTCCATGAGAAGATGGGGGGTATACATGAAGCATATTTAAAAGATGAGCTTTATCTGGATGGCGAGTATGTGGATGAAATTTTCTTTGGGTTTACCAAGGAAAGTACAGATGCCGTATATGGGGAAGAAGATATAACTCATACAAAGGTCAGCTTTGTGATTCCCTGTTACCGCAGTGCACGTACTATCGAAGGCGTAGTAGATGAAATCAGAGAGACTATGGAACAAATCCCTAAGTACGTATATGATATTGTACTGGTAAATGACTGTTCACCGGACAATACATTTGAAGTAATCCAGCAGTTATGCAGCAGGTATGACAATATAACAGGTATTGATTTTGCAAAGAATTTTGGACAGCATGCAGCACTTATGGCTGGGCTTCGGAATGCAGATGGTGATATTGTAGTATGCCTGGATGACGATGGACAGACTCCGGCAAACGAAGTTGGAAAGCTTCTTGCAGGACTGGAACAGGGACATGATGTTGTATATGCAAGCTATGGTAATAAGAAACATAGTGCTTTTCGCAATTTCGGCACATGGATGAATGATATCATGACCAGAGTTATGCTTGGAAAACCCAGGGAATTGCATGTAACAAGTTACTTTGCAGCAAAGAGATATATCGTGGACAGTATGTTACAGTATGAAAACAGTTATCCTTATGTAATTGGTCTGGTATTACGGGCTACAAAGAATATCATCAATGTACCGGTAAAGCACAGAAGCCGTGAAGTGGGAAGTTCAGGTTACACGATGAAGAAGCTGCTCGGTCTTTGGTTCAATGGATTTACTGCATTTTCCATTATCCCATTACGGGCAGCTACTATGGCAGGCGCAGTTTTTGCGTGTCTGGGGTTCTTATATGGCATTTATACTGTAATCAAGAAGCTTGTGAACCCGGCAGTACCCATGGGCTTTAGCTCAACGATGTCCGCTATCGTGTTTATTGGAGGTATGCTGATGCTGATGCTTGGACTGGTAGGAGAATATATAGGAAGAATCTACATCAGTATTAATCATTCTCCACAGTATGTCATCAGGAAACGGGCAGGTAGTGTGAAAAAACAACATACCGTATACTAACGTTGTATTCATATTTTGATTGTGATATACTACGAAATGCATTATGGCAGAGAGGAGCAATAGATTGAAGCAACTGACTCACACATGGAATCCTAACTATATAAGAAGAAATACGGTTATTCAGATAGTTATCGTATCCCTTGCTTTTTTCATGCTGATCAGAGTCTGGCCATGCAATCTGGTAAAGACACATCATGTGTCAAAACAGAAGGCGGCTACGAACTACAAGGAATTATCCGGTGATCCTTTCACCAATTCAGATAAGAAGCTGCAGACAGTCACATTTACCGGAAATCATATTGAGCAGATAAAAATATATCTATCCTGTTCTTCCTATCAGGAGGGAGACAGGGTTTTATTCCGACTGTATAATGAAGAGTTTTCCTGCATATATGAACAGGACTATGCATGCAGCAGGATAGCCAGAGAACATATGCTTGTGGCAACACCGGATATGGATGTGGATTTGGAGCATTTATATTATTATGAGGTAATTGTACCGGAAGAAGTATCGGCAGTTCTTGAGATTGCGTATGCTGATAACAGTCTGTTGTCACAGGCGGAGAATGGAATCTTATATATTGATGGTATTATAAATGAAAGCAGCTCTCTGATTGCGGATTTCAGATATAGTAATAATCTGTCTGTTGTTGGGATGATTTTATGTGATTTGCTGATTATTTTATGTGCAGTATTGTGCTATGTGGGAATATTCTATATTCTGGACCGATTGGATGAATATCTGCCGGAGGTTATCCGTTATGGCAGATGGATTGCTACCGGATTTGGTGGTATGTTTGCGATTGTTGTATTTATTCTGGCAGTAATCCGTAATATATTCGGCGGTGAGGCAGCAGATCGTATTGTTTATACCATAGGAATATTGGTCGGACTTGGTTGGTATATGTGTGCAATATGGATACCAAGAGATCCAAGGAAGCCATCCAGGCTTGCTCCTGATGCACAGACATCCCTGATTTGGCGCAATTATATTCAAGTGGTATGTTTTGGATTCCTTTTTTATGCACTGTGTATGTATGTCAATGCAGACAGAGAGTATTATCATGATACGAATACAAGGTGGATGCTGATATTTCTTGGAATCGCTTTTTTAATGATCCGTCCGGAAAAGGAGCTGTTTCATATTCCTGCGTATATATGGACGGGAGTTTCTGTAATAGGAGCAGGAATCTATTGTTTTAATTTTACTGATTCTCAGGAGCAGTATCTTGCCAGGCTGACAGCCGCAGTTGTGGTTGTATGGGGTAATGTGGTAATCAATGCACTGATGCAGTATAAGAGGCAGATGTGGCAGAACATTCATAAGCCTTTTGCACTGCTCTGGCTTGTGTTTGCGGTGTTTATGGTCATAAACCGATATGGAAAAACATGGCCCTTTACTGCAACATTGCCATTTGCGGCATTATTGTTGTATAATCTGAGTACAGCACAGAAGAGCAGATTGTTGAAGAATTTTACGAATGGACTGATATTAAGCTTTGGGCTGGTGGTATTGTTCAGCCTGCACCATAGACCATACCATTACTGGATGCGTTATAGGTACAATATGATATTCCATACAGTAGCAAGTACGGGAATGTATCTATCAACAGTATTTGCAGCGGTGGTTGCAAAGCTTTTCTGCAAGTGGAGATATGATCAGTTTAGCTGGAAAAAATCAGTGAACGAACTGTTTATTCTGGGTGCGGTGAGTGCTTTTACATTATTCACCATGTCCAGAACAGCAATGCTAACGATGGCTGTTACATTTGTTTGTGTTATGATACTGAGACAATGGGTATACAGGTTTCGCATTCAAAGATTTGCAATGGAAATAGGGGTGTTATGCATAACTGTACTGCTGTCATTTCCATTTGCATATTCGGTGCTTAGAATGGTGCCGGCTGTTGTAAATGATCCCATTCGATATGATCTGGAACCACAGGATAGTTCATTTATGATTTATGAGGGTGATTCAGTTGATTCAGACAAATATATGAATATTAAGCGTTTTTTTGATGTATTTCTGAATCGGTTTGATAATGGAGAAGCAAGAAATATACAGATACAGCCATCTGAAAATGCATTGCTTGCATATATAGGAAGGGATAAGCTCCCGGTTGCAGTAAATGATTCTGAGGATAAATATGTTTTAGAGAGTACAGCGGATATATCCAATGGAAGATTTGAGATTTTCTTGGCGTATCTGGAACGACTGAATTTAGCAGGGCATGATAAAATGACAGCAGAGGGAACAGATTATGGACATGCCCATAATTCCTATATTCAGGCAGCATATGATTTTGGAATTATTGCAGGGGTTGTATTTTTAGTGCTTTGCGCTTATACTTTGATACAGTCAGTATTATTATTTAAGAAGCAAGGTAACAAATATGGTATATTTATTGTTCCATTTGCATTGATAGTAAATTTTGGATTTATGAGTGTAACGGAATGGGCATTTCACCCATGCATTCCAGCTGGGTTTTGCTTCCTTTTCGTACAGATGCTGCTTATGCAGGAGGGGAAAACGAATAAGGGTTAACGTGGAGATGAAACTATGAAAATATGGAATCGTTTCAATAGTCAGATAGTGCACAGAAGAATTGTGCTGATTATATTTGACATTATGACGGTATGCGTTTCAAGCATTATACCGTTATGGCTTCGTTTTATTGACGAAGAGACAATCCCCGATGTTTATATAGGGTCGGCATGGGATTTCTTATTGATTAATATCCTGATGACATTGATCATATTTTATTTATTTAAACTATATCAAAGTTTATGGGCGTTTGCAGGACCAACGGAGGCACAGAACATTGTGGCTGCGTGCTTTTTGTGTGCAGTATTAAACTATGGTGGAATGAAGCTTCTGAGATTTCCGATTCCACGTAGTTATTTCTTTATGTATGCACTGGTATTGACTGCAATCACAACGTTTGGAAGATTTTCTTATCGTTTTATACGAAGTATCAAACACAAAGCCCAGAATAAGAAGAATGCATCCAAGGTCATGGTCATTGGCGCCGGAGAAGCCGGCAATACAGTGATCAAGGAGCTGGTAAACAGTACGTACTGTACCATGTCCGTGAAATGTATTATTGATGATAACTCTAACAAGTGGGGGCAGTTCATACAGGGAATTAAAATTGTAGGTGGCAGAGACAAAATTATAGAAAGTGCTGCTTTTTATGGTATTGATGAGATTATTATTGCGATTCCATCGGCTAATCGTGCAACTATGCGTGAACTGGTCGAGATCTGCAAGGAGACTAACTGCAAGCTGCGTACCCTGCCGGGAATCTATCAGCTGGTAAATGGAGAGGTGAATGTCAGCAAGCTCCGTGATGTAGATGTGGAAGATCTGCTGGGCAGAGACCCGATCAAGGTAGATATGGAATCTATCTATAATTATGTTAAAGGTAAAGTCATTCTGGTAACAGGTGGTGGCGGATCTATTGGTAGTGAACTGTGCAGACAGATTGCAGGACATGACCCGAAACAGCTGATCATTGTAGATATCTATGAAAATAATGCTTACGACATTCAGCAGGAATTAAAATATAAGTACCCTGAGCTTGATCTTGTAGTGTTGATTGCTTCAGTTCGTAATACAAACCGCATGAATTATATCATGGAGAAATATCATCCGGATATCATTTACCATGCGGCTGCGCATAAGCATGTACCGCTTATGGAGGACAGCCCTAATGAAGCGATTAAGAATAATGTATTTGGTACCTGGAAGACAGCGCAGGCAGCAGTACAATATGGTGTTAAGAAGTTTGTTATGATTTCCACAGATAAGGCAGTGAATCCGACCAATATTAGGGGAGCTTCCAAGAGAATCTGTGAGATGATCATTCAGACCTACAATCGTCATTATGATACGGAATTTGTAGCAGTACGTTTTGGTAATGTATTGGGAAGTAATGGCAGTGTTATTCCTTTGTTTAAAAGACAGATTATGGCAGGTGGACCGGTTACAGTAACTCACCCGGATATTATTCGCTATTTTATGACGATTCCAGAGGCAGTATCATTAGTATTGCAGGCTGGTGTCTATGCAAAGGGCGGAGAGATTTTTGTTTTGGATATGGGAGAACCTGTAAAAATATTGGATCTGGCTAAGAACCTGATTCGACTTTCCGGCTATAAAGTAGATGAAGATATTAAGATAGAGTTCACAGGACTTCGCCCTGGTGAGAAGCTATATGAAGAATTGCTTATGAATGAAGAAGGCTTGACAGATACAGAGAATAAGCTGATTCATATTGGCAAACCGATTGAATTCGATGAAGTGAAGTTCTATGCACAGTTATATAATCTGGAAAAGGCTGTAGATATGGAATGTGAAGATGTACGACCGATGATTCAGGAGATCGTGCCTACGTATGTTCCGAAGAAACAGCAGTAATATAAAAGGAGCTGGTATCATGTATCAGAAACAGTTTGATAGATTTGAACAGAAAGTATGGCTCAGTTCACCTACCATGCATGGTGAAGAACTGGAGTATATTAAAGAAGCCTTTGACACGAACTGGATGTCTACAGTTGGTAAGAACATAGATGAAACTGAAAGAATGGCATGCGAGAAGGCAGGCTGCAAATATGCGGTTGCTCTATCCGCAGGAACAGCAGCTCTTCACATGGCAGTGAAGCTGGCGGGCATTAAGCCTGGACAGAAGGTTTTCTGTAGTGATATGACTTTTGATGCCACGGTGAATCCGGTCGTATATGAAGGCGGAGTTCCTGTTTTTATTGACACAGAGTATGATACCTGGAATATGGACCCTGTAGCTTTGGAAAAGGCATTTGAGATATATCCTGATGTAAAAGTGGTAGTAGTAGCACATTTATATGGTACACCAGGAAAAATAGATGAGCTCAGGGCGGTTTGTGAGAAGCATGGTGCTGTAATTATTGAAGATGCGGCAGAATCCTTTGGCGCAAGCTATAAAGGACAACAGACAGGTACATTTGGAGCTTATAATGCCATTTCCTTTAATGGAAATAAGATCATTACAGGTTCAGCAGGTGGCATGTTCCTTACAAACAGTAAGGAAGACTGTGAAAAGGTTAAGAAATGGTCTACACAGGCAAGGGAAAATGCTCCGTGGTATCAGCATGAAGAACTTGGATATAATTACCGGATGAGTAATGTAATTGCAGGAGTCATAAGAGGCCAGCTGCCACATCTGGAAGGGCACATTGCACAGAAGAAGGCAATTTATGAAAGATACCAGCAAGGCTTAAAGGATTTACCTGTTACCATGAACCCTTATAATGCTGAGGATTCAGAACCCAATTTCTGGTTATCCTGTCTGATTATCAATCCGGATGCTATGTGTAAGCAGGTAAGAGGAGAATGTGAAGCCTTATATCAGCCGGAACATGGTAAGAGCTGCCCGACAGAAATCCTGGATGCAATCGCATCTATCAACGCAGAGGGCAGACCTATCTGGAAGCCTATGCACATGCAGCCGATTTATAGAATGAATGGATTTGTCACAAGGGAAGGTAATGGCAGAGCTAAGACCAATGCATATATTAAGGGTGGTTCTGTAGGAAAAGATGGAAGACCATTAGATGTAGGTATGGATATTTTCCAGAGAGGCTTATGTCTTCCAAGCGATAATAAAATGACAATAGAACAGCAGGATAGAATCATTGAAGTGATCAAGGCTTGTTTTGAATAAAGACAGGAATAGAGGATAGGAAGGATTACAGAATGTATCGCAAGGTTATAAAAAGAGTATTAGACATTATTATTTCATTAGCAGCGCTTATTATTCTGAGTCCTGTTCTTTTGGTTGTGGCGATTCTGGTCAGATGTAAGCTGGGAAGCCCTGTCATTTTCCATCAGGAAAGACCGGGATATCACGAGAAGACATTTAAACTGTGTAAATTCCGTTCCATGACAGATGAAAGAGATGCAGAGGGCAACCTTTTGCCAGATGCAGTACGACTTACAAAATTTGGTAAAATATTGAGGGCTGCCAGTCTGGATGAACTTCCTGAATTATGGAATATTTTAAAAGGTGATATGAGTTTGATTGGGCCAAGACCTTTACTGGTAAGCTACTTACCTTATTATACAGAAGAAGAACAGCTTAGACATACGGTACGTCCGGGGCTTACGGGCCTGGCTCAGGTCAGTGGCAGAAATCTGCTTGACTGGGACAGAAGAATCGCAAAGGATGTAGAATATGTGAAGAATCTGTCCTTTGCAATGGATGTGAAGATTTTCTTCCTGACGATAAAGAAAGTATTTGTTCATGAAGATATTGCAGTTGATACAAATCAGGCGGAGGGAAATTTTGCTGAAATCAGAAAAGCCCGTCTGGAAGCCGAAAGGGGTAAAGCATGAATCTATTGATATTAAGCTGTGGTACAAGAGACAAAGTAGTGCAGTATTTTAAGAAAGCATTTGCTGGTGAAGGAAGAATTATATGTACAGATGCCAGTCCTTATGCTCCGGCATTGTATGAAGGAGATGCACATTATATTGTACCCAGAATTACAGAACCGGGATATATGGACATCATACTGGATATCTGCCGTAAGGAGAAGATAACAGGAGTTCTATCACTGATTGATCCGGAACTGTCATTGATTGCACTGCATAAGAATGAATTTGAAGCCCTTGGAACTACGGTAATTGGCTCTTCCTACGAATTATGTGAGAGAACCTTGAATAAATGGGCTCTTTATCAGTGGATGTGTGAGCATGGATATGCCTGCGCTAAATCTTATATTGATTTAGAGGCATTCTATCAGGCGCTGGAAGCGGGAGAAGTGAAATACCCTGTATTTGTGAAGCCCATGAAGGGCAGTGCCAGTCTGCATATTGCAAAGGCAGAGGACAAAGAAACAGTAGAACTGTTATATCATCATGGAGAACAGATGATGATACAGGAATTCATGGATGGACAGGAAATAGGAGTTGACTGTTACATTGACATGATCAGTGGAGAGGTAGTTTCTATTTTTACGAAGAAGAAGCTGGTCATGAGAGCGGGAGAGACGGATAAAGCCGTGTCTTTTGCAGATGATAGATTATTTGAACTCATAGAGAGATTCGTGAAAGAAAGCGGATTCAGAGGTCAGATAGATATTGATGTGTTTGAAAAAGACGGTGTCTACTATATATCAGAAGTAAATCCTAGATTTGGAGGAGGTTATCCCCATGCCTATGCCTGTGGTGCTGACCATATGACACTGATTCGCAACAATCTGGCAGGAAATACGAATGAGAGACATATTGGCGAATATCAGACAGGAAAGGTCATGATGAAATATAATGAAATCATGATAATAGATGAAATGTAGGAGTAACCACATGAAAAGGATATTAATACTTGCCAATTCAGCAAGCGGGTTGTATGATTTTAGAAACGAACTGTTGCTGCGTTTGCTCAAGGAAGGATATGAAGTACATATCAGTCTGCCTGATGAAGATAAAGTCCCGGAGCTTGTCACAGAAGGCTGTAAAGTATATCATACACCGTTAGACAGAAGAGGAATGAACCCTGTCAGAGATATGAAACTGATGAGGGCATATGATCGATTACTTGCACAGATTAAGCCTGATGTGGTACTGACTTATACAATAAAACCCAATATATATGGCAATTTGTGTTGCCGACGCCGACATATTCCTTATCTGGTAAATATTACAGGATTGGGTTCAGTATTTGAAAATGGCGGTATGGTACAGAAATTAGTAGTATTTCTGTATAAAATGGCATTAAAATCAGCATCCTGTATCTTTTTCCAGAATGAAACGAATCGGGAAATCTTTGAAAAGTATGGAATCAGAGGCAAAAAATCAAGACTTGTATCAGGTTCCGGTGTGAATCTGGAAAGACATTGTGCAGAAGAATATCCTGCACAGACAGAACCAGTCAGATTCCTGTATGTTGGCAGACTTATGAAGGAAAAAGGCATAGAGGAATTATTATACGCTGCCAGAGCAATGAAGCAGGAATATCCTGATGTAATATTTGAGCTGGTTGGTTATTATGAAGATGATTATAAATCTATCATAGAACAGTATGAAAAAGAAGGAATTGTCACCTTGACCGGTTATCAGAAGATTATGCATCCTTATTATCAAAAGGCATGGGCTGTTCTGATGCCGAGCTATCATGAAGGAATGTCCAATGTGGTATTAGAGGCAAGCGCAACGGCAAGACCTGTGCTGGCTTCAGATATTCCGGGATGCCACGAAGGATACGACGAAGGCATAACAGGATTTGGATATCCGGCAAGAGACAAAGAGGCACTGCTTGGAGCCCTTCGTAAATTCATGGCTCTTTCTTATGAAGAGAAGAAACAGATGGGACTCAATGCCAGAGCCAAAATGGAGCGTGAATTCGACCGTCAACAGGTCGTGAATGCATATATAGAAGAAGTCACGTCATTATAAAATAATGGAGGATAAAAAAGATGAGTTTATATGAGGATATTGTAAACGGAAAAGAAAAATTATCATTAGTGGGCTTAGGTTACGTAGGAATGCCTATCGCAGTTGCTTTTGCAAGAAAGATAAAAGTCGTAGGTTTTGACTTAAATGCCGCTAAAATTGACTTATACAAGTCTGGTGTAGATCCTACAAATGAAGTTGGAGATGATGTAATCAAGAATACAACTGTAGAATTTACAGCAGATCCGACCAAGTTAAGAGAAGCCAAGTTCCATATCGTTGCAGTACCTACTCCTGTCAATGATGACCACACACCGGATCTGACACCGGTAGAGGGTGCAAGCCGTATTCTTGGACAGAATCTGACCAAGGGTTCCATTGTTGTATTTGAATCTACAGTATATCCAGGTGTAACAGAAGATATCTGTGTACCTATTCTTGAGAAAGAATCCGGATTAAAATGTGGTGTAGACTTTAAGATTGGATATTCACCGGAACGTATCAATCCTGGTGACAAGGTTCACAGATTAGAGACCATTACCAAGATTGTATCCGGTATGGATGAAGAGACTTTAAATGAAGTAGCACATATCTATGAACTCGTTGTAGAAGCTGGCGTATACCGTGCAGAGAGCATTAAAGTAGCAGAGGCTGCCAAGGTTATCGAGAACAGCCAGAGAGATATTAACATTGCATTTATGAACGAATTATCTATCATTTTTAATAAGATGGGTATTGATACCAAGTCTGTATTATCAGCAGCAGGAACCAAGTGGAATTTCCTCAAGTTCCAGCCGGGTCTGGTAGGTGGTCACTGTATCGGTGTTGATCCTTACTACTTAACCTATAAGGCAGAACAGTTAGGATATCATTCCCAGATCATTCTGTCAGGTCGCCGTATCAATGATGATATGGGAAAATATGTAGCAGAGAACCTGGTAAAGAACCTGATCAAGGCAGATATTCCTGTAAAGAGTGCCAAGGTAGCAATTCTTGGATTTACCTTTAAGGAGAACTGCCCGGATACCAGAAATACCAAGGTTATTGATATCTATAAGGAATTACAGGAATATGGTATTACTCCAATGGTAGTAGACCCGGCGGCTGATGCAGCAGAAGCCAAGAGACTCTATGGCATTACATTCAATACGATGGAAGATATCAAGGAGATGGATGCTGTTATCATAGCTGTATCTCATAAGCAGTTCCTGACACTGGACAAAGAGAAAATCAGCTCCCTTTACAGCAAGGCACATGCTAAGAAGGTATTGGTAGACATTAAGGGAATCTTTGATAGAAAAGAATATAGTACAGAGGACTATATTTACTGGAGACTGTAATTGTACATGAAAAGAAAATGGCAGAAGCTGCTTTTATTTATATTTTTATTGATAATATTTATGGGCAGCTTCCTGCTCTTTGGAAGCAGAACCTATACAGATACCGGTAGTTATGAAGTAATGTCACCAATTAGAGAACCATTTTATGGTGTTTTCTTATATATTTACAGAATTTTATTTGGAGAATATAGCTATACTGCAGTTGCTTTGACACAGAATATATTTGCAGTCATTGTATGCTATTTACTGTTAGAATATATTATTGAAACAAATAAAATTCATTCTATGGTAATAAAATTGGCATTGTTGCTTGCAATTTTGATGCCTTATATAGTGACTCCTTTTTTTACTGTGTCACGGATGATTATTGCAAATGCAATTTTAACAGAAGGAATTACCCTCTCATTATATAATCTCTATTTCTATTTTTTATTGCACATAGTATGGGAGAAGCAGGCAGATCAGAAAAAATATGTAATATATAGTATATTAAGCCTTGTAATTGCCCTTATCCTTACCTTGACAAGAGGTCAGATGCTGGTTACATTGATTGCATGGTTCATTGTAGAAGCAGTGGTACTGCATATACGGTATCGCAAACAGGATTCGAGATTATTTTGGAAAAACATGTGCATCTGTGTTCTGCTTGTAATCATAACAGTTGGTGTCAGAACATTTTCGGTAGGAATCTATAATTATATAAATAATGGAGCATTTTCTCAGACACCTTATGGCAAGGTAACTCTATTTACTAATGTGTTATATGTATCAGAGCGTGAGGCAGATCGGAATATAAAGGATGATACACTTAGGACATTGTATGATCAGATTTATGATGAAGCGGCAGCACAGGGCGTTTTATATGCAGACGCACCGAGTGGACTGGCAGCAGAGGCAGAATTCTTCTCCAGTGCACATGACACGTTAAAAATGGATATTATAGAGGCAAAGCTTACAGAATATATAGAGAAAACCTATGGAAATATAAGTTACCTGGAAAGACTGAAGCTAATGGACCAGATGTCAGGCAATATGATGAAAGATGTTTTGAGAGACTGCATACCTGTTTATATGGTTCATTATATGAAAAATATTGCAGTAGGATTGATTCGAAGTGTTGCGGTTCTGAATCCGTTATTATATATTCCGGTTATATGTGGATATTTATTTTTGATTATTGCAGGAATTTATCTGGGAATAAAAAAGAAAGAGTATAAGGTGTTCGGATTTTTGCTATTGACTGCATTATTGACAGCAGGAATGGCAGGGGCTGTATCATTTACTATTATGTGTCTTTCCAGATATATGATATATAATACTTCTTTAATTTATTTATGTGGTATTTTAATGCTATGGAAAATTATAGGAAGAAGAAAAGAGGATAAACAAGATGGGCTATAAGAATCTGAAATTTGATGAAAAGAGTGTATTTCTTGTAACAGGTGGGGCTGGTTTTATCGGTTCCAATCTGTGCGAGGCGTTGACTGATATGGGATATCAGGTCAGATGTCTGGATGATCTCTCAACAGGTAAGGAAGAAAATGTCAAGCTTCTTGCAGACAGACCTAATTATACCTTTATCAAGGGCGATATCAAAGACCTGGATACCTGCATGAAGGCGTGTGAGGGTGTTGATTATGTTATGAATCAGGCTGCATGGGGTTCAGTTCCCAGAAGTATCGAGATGCCTTTATTCTATGAGCGTAACAACATTATGGGTACTCTGAACATGATGGAAGCAGCCAGACAGAATGGAGTAAAGAAGTTCGTCTATGCATCCAGCTCTTCTGTATATGGGGATCACCCAGTACTGCCTAAGAAAGAAGGACAGGAAGGGAATCTGTTATCTCCTTATGCGCTGACTAAGCGTGTGGATGAAGAGTATGGTAAGCTCTATAAGAGACTGTATGGTTTAGATACTTACGGACTTCGCTATTTCAATGTATTTGGACGCAGACAGGACCCTAATGGCGCATATGCAGCGGTTATTCCTAAGTTTATCAAGCAGCTTCTGGATGGTGAAGTGCCTACAATCAATGGTGATGGCAAACAGTCCAGGGATTTCACTTATATTGATAACGTTATCGAAGCAAATATGAAGGCATGCCTGGCTCCTTCAGAAGCAGCAGGACAGGCATTTAACATTGCTTACGGTGGAAGAGAGTATTTAATTGACATTTATTATGACCTTTGCAAGGCACTGGGTAAGAACGTAGAGCCGCATTTTGGACCGGACAGAGCCGGGGATATTAAGCATTCCAATGCAGATATTACTAAGGCGAAAGAACTTCTTGGCTATGCCCCGGACTATGATTTCTCCAAGGGTATTGCACTGGCAATTGACTGGTATAAGGCTAACTTATGAAAATAGCAATCAGAATGGATGATATTACGCCTGATATGGATTGGGCAAAGTTCCTTAGATTTAAGGAGCTTTGTGATCTGTATCAGGTCAAACCGCTTATAGGGGTAGTTCCTGCAAATCAGGATACTATGCTGCATATTGAGAAACCAAGAACAGATTATTGGGAATATCTGCATACATTACAGAGCGAGGGATGGTGTATAGCCCAGCATGGCTGTACGCATATTTATAATACGCATAAGAAAGGCTGCTTTCCACTGAATGCACTTTCTGAATATGCAGGAAACAGTTATGAAGAGCAATATGCTTCATTGGAAAAAGGTCAGAAGATTCTAAAAGGGCATCAGATTGACACGGATATATTCATGGCTCCGGCTCATTCATATGACTACAATACATTGAAAGCTTTAAGGGAACTTGGCTTTACCAAAATAACAGATGGATTCGGCAGGCAGCCATATCAATGGCAGGGATTGACATTTTATCCGATTTCTTTTAAACAGAGCAACAGCCTGAAACAGGAAAAAGGATATACGACCTTTGTTGTTCATGCCAATACCATGAATGACCAGGATTTTGCCAGGTATGAGCAGATGTTCGCACAGTATAAGGATAAATTTATTTCTTATACAGAGTATTTACAGGTTGATACGGTGAAACGCAATATGCCTGAACATTGGGCAGAACATCTGAAGGCTTTGAGCAAATATATATTAGTTCAAATGAAAAGTAAGTTGTAACAATGCAGGCAGAAGGAGGTGCAAGTGCATGAAGGAACAGGAAATAAAACCAAAACCAGTCAGAGTCTTGCATGTGCTTGGCACCACGAATCTTGGTGGTGCGGAGAGCAGAATCATGGAATTATACCGTTGTATAGACAGAAGCCAGGTACAGTTCGATTTTCTGATTCATACCAAAGAAGACGGACATTATAGTGAGGAAATCCGTTCTCTCGGAGGTCATATCTATAGTTTGCCAAGATTCAAATTCTTCAATATAGCAGAGTATCGTAAAGCAATTCGCACATTTTTCAAAGAACATAAGGAGTTTACTGTTATACAGGGACATATGACCAGTACGGCAGCTATTTATCTGCCTATAGCCAAGCAGGAATATGCCAGACAGTCACTGCCTTTGATTACAGCTGCCCATGCCAGAAGTGCAGGCGTAGATAAAGGACTAAAGGGTATTGCTACCAGAATATTGCGTATTCCACTAAAGAATAGGGCAGATTACTTATTTACCTGTTCGAAAGAAGCAGGAATTGCAGTATATGGAACCAAAGCTGTCAGAGATGGAAGGGTCTGGACAATTCCTAATGCCATTGATGCGGAAAGGTTTCATTTTCAACAGAATGTGCGGGATGAGATACGTACTGAATTGGGCATTCAGGATAAATTTGTTATAGGTCATGTAGGGCGTTTTGGATTCATGAAGAATCATACGTATCTGGTGGATATTTTTGCCAAAGTATGCAAAGAACGGGATGACGCAGTTCTTGTTATGATAGGCAAGGGTGAACAAGAAGAAACTATACGTGAGAAGATCAAAGGACTTGGATTGGAAGATAAGGCATATTTTCTTGGAAACAGATATGATGTTGAGAAGTACTATCAGGCTTTTGATTACTTCGTATTTCCCTCTACATTTGAAGGATTGCCTGGAAGTGTAGCAGAAGCACAGGCAGCAGGATTGCATTGTCTGGTATCTGACCGGGTGACCAGAGAAGTGGCATTAACTCCACTCGTATCCTATCGAAACATAGAAGAAGATTCGAAGCTGTGGGCAGAAGAAATCCTTCAGAATGCACAGGAAGCGTTAAGACGTGAAGATATGAGAGAAGCAATTGCACAGAAAGGATTCGATGTGAGAAGACAGGCTGTACAGATGGCAGAATTCTATCGGACAGGGCAGAATCCTCCAGGACATACTACAGAATAGAGAAAGCAGGTTGACATAATGATAGATGTTATATATCAGAAGAAATTTCTGAAAGTAAATCAGATATGGTATCCGGGTAAACGAACAGTAGAATCACTTCTTAAGGAAAAGAGAAAGGCGGATATTCTGTTTGTCCATGGAGCACCGATAGAGGAGACAAATGGAAGCTTCCGGGGCTGGCAGGAATATCATACCTGTAGAAATGATCTGACGATTTCTGAGGAAGATATGCTGGCAAATATTAATAAGGCTGTAAAATACCAGTTCCGCCGCAGTGAAAAAGACAATATTGAGATTGCCATTTACACCAAAGAAGATATCGAGAAAAATCCACAGCTGATTGAGACTTTTCGGGATATATATGAGAGAATGTACAGGTCAAAAGGCTCAGATACGAAGCTGAATGTAACAGCAATAGAGAGATATCTGGCAGTAGATGGTATTGTCTTCTCGGCAGCAATACATGAAGGCGAAGTACTGGTATTTCATTCATATATCTGTGATAGGGAAGAAGCAAGACTTCTTCATTCTGCATCCTGCTTTAGAGAAGAGAGCGCAGACCAGTCAATGATAGGAAGAGCCAATAAGAGACTGCATTGGGAAGACATTAAGTACTTTAAGCAAAAAGGGCTGCTGCGATATGACTGGGGGGGAATCTCAGATTTTGAGAACCCGAACGGAATTGATGAATTTAAATTGAAATTTGGTGGAGAAAAGATAACGTATTACAATATTTTTGCAGGAAATACTGTATTAGGTAAGGCTGCAGTTCTGGCGATGAAAGCAATGAAAAGGGTGAATTAATATGGAGACGTCCACACGAATCAGAATCATGCTGATTGTTCCGATGCTTGATCAGGGCGGATTGGAACGGATCTGTGCATTGACAGCGCAATTGCTGAAAACAAAATACGAAGTGCACCTGGTTGTGTTTAACACGGAAGGCATGATTTATGATGTAAGTGGAGTTCATTTAATAGATCTTCATCTGGGAGCAGTACCTGGTAAATTTGGTAAAATCATAAATGTATACAAACGGGTTGCACAGGTAAAAAAATTAAAGAAAGAGCTGGATATTCAAATTAGCTATAGCTTTGGACAGACTGCTAATATGGTAAATGTGCTTTCAAAATACCATGATAAAACATGGGCAGGAATCCGTGGCTATGGGGCATTGGATAATCACAGACAGATGCAGTTTGTATGCAAAAGGGCAGATAGAATGGTGAGTTGCACGAAGGTGATGGAGCAGGAGATTGGACGGTCGTATCCTGTGAAAAATTCAGCAACTTTGTATAATCCTTGCAATTTGGATGAAATCAATGTATTATCCAGAGAAAAGATAGATGAGAAAATAGAAGCGTTTCTACAGAAAACAGGTCCAACCATAGTATCTATGGGACGTGCACATGATGTAAAAGGCTTTTGGCATTTAATCAAAGTTGTTAAGCTGGTGAAAAGTAAAGTACCAAATATAAAACTTATGATAATTGGTGATGGCGACTACAGTGCGTATCAGAAGCTGGCACAGGAACTAGGGATAGCAGAGCAGGTATTGTTTACTGGTGTGCAGATGAACCCATTTGCATTGTTGGCGAAGGCTGATGTATATGCATTGACTTCAGACAGCGAAGGATTTCCAAATGCTTTGATTGAAGCGATGGCAGTTGGATTGCCCTGTGTCAGCGTAAACTGCAAGACAGGGCCTGCGGAAATATTGCAGAACGATTATCAACAATGTGCTGCACAGGATAAAGTATACCATGCAGATTATGGTATATTAACACCGGTTTTTTATGGTGGAAAGAATCTCGATGCCAGCATGATTTCACAAGAAGAGGAAATATTTGCAGGGGAATTGGTGGAATTATTACTCAATCAGAAACTTATGGCTTCATACAGGAATAAGGCACTGTATCGCGCAAATCAATTTGGTGTGGATGCATATGTCAGGGAAATTGACAGATTAATTGTACAGGAATTAGAATGGCCGGAGGTAGAGAATGTCGGACAGCAGGAATAAAAGAATGATTTTATATAGTGTTCTATTTGCGGTCAGTGCAGTATTTTATCTGTTCTGGTACTGGCATGACGGAATTGTTATTACACCAGATGCACAGTCATATATTGATATGATAAGTGCCAGAGATCCTGGATATTCATTTTTCCTATGGATATGTAGGGTATTTGCCGGCTGGGAAGGGTATCAGCAGCTGGCAGTAATACTACAGTGCTTACTTGCGGCAGCCGCTGCCAGTGCAATTACTGTAGGCTTGAGCAGACGATTTAATCTGCACTGGTTGGGAACAATTGGTGTATTGGTGATTCAATATGGAATTACACTCTTAAACCGTTTTGTAGCCCAAAGAAGATATAGTTACTATAATAGCATTGAGACAGAAGCTATCACATATTCCATTTGGGTATTTTTTTTCCTGAATTTATTAGGAATTATCTATGATCATAAAAAGAAAAATGTGATCATGGCATTTGTGTGGGCTATTATATTAATGTCTACAAGAAAACAGATGATAGTAGCATTCGGATTGCTGTTCCTATGCCTGGCTGCTTCATGGTGGAAGGATAAGAAATGGTATGTTGCAGTTCTTAGTGCAGGCGTAATCGTTATATTGGGATTTGCAGGAACCAGATTACTTGACTGCACATATAATTATGGCGTCAGAGGAGTATTCGCGCCTCATACAGGTGATTCCAGCTTTATTCTAGGAACAGAAATCTATGTAGCAGATAAGGATATGGTATCTTACATCTCGGATAAGGAGAATCAGAAACTTTTTCTGGAGATAATGAACAGAGCCGATGAATTAGAGTATAATGCCGGATATGCAGGTAAGGGATGGCATAGTATAGAAGAACATTACAGTAGTTCTTATGATCGCATTAAGTTTGATATTGTAAATGTAGTTATACGTGAAGAACAGCTCAGTCAGGGAATGAATGATCAGGAACGGGAACTTGATGCAAATCGTATCATGAATGAAATGATGAGAGAGCTGCTTGTTCCCTGTATACCTGGGATGTTTAAAATATTCTGCAGTAATATTGTCCATGGATTTGTTACAACAGTTTTAAAGGTTCATACAGTTCTTAACTGGGTTGCATTGTTCCTGTACATTGCTTATACAGGAATGATTATTTATTTATTTAAGATGCAGTCTGGCAGAGAGAGAGGGCAATCCTCAGCTTGTATGGCTATTGTGGTCTTAACAGCGATTGCAGTAAATGTAGTAGGAACCTCTGCAGCTATTTATCCTCAGATGAGATATATGTTGTACAATACAGGATTATTTTATCAGGCTGCATGGATTATGCTGATAGAGATTTACCGAAAGGGTAGAAAATGAAGAAAATAGTATTTCATATACAATGCCTGGAACGAGGCGGCGCAGAACGTGTAGTAACCAACCTTGCAGGACAGTTTGTAAATCATGGATATGAGGTATATATCGCAACAGAGTCGCAGGGAGAAAATGAGTATGAAACAGACCCAAAGATTCATCGTATCCATGTAGGGCTGACTCCTGAACAGGAGAACGATGGAAGAGTAAAGAAATTCCTTGACCGCATTATTAACTTACGAAGATTTTTAAAACAGACACAGCCGGATATTGTGATCGCATTTGCCAGAAAAGCAAATTACAGGGCATTAACATCAACAATAGGAACGAAAATTCCGGTGGTAATATCCATTAGAATTGCACCGGTTGGATGTTATGATTTCCTATCTGATAAGATACAGATTCCTATTTTGTTCAGAAGGGCAGCAGGGTGTGTTTTCCAGACGCAGGAACAGAAAGATTTCTTCCCTGAGTATGTTCAGAGGAGATCACGCATTATATTAAATGCGATTAATCCGGTTTTTATTGGCAATCCAATACCTGAACATAGAGAAAAGACAGTAGTACACTCAGGTAGAATTGTGGATTTTAAAAATCAGCTTATGCTGATCAGGGCATTTGAAAAGGTTCATAGTAAACATCCGGATTATGTACTTAAAATATTTGGTCAGGATACACATGATGGAACCTGGGAAAAGCTGGAAGCACAGATAGCAGAAAATAAAGCGTGGGATTATGTGAAATTGATGGGAGGAAGTAATCAGCTTCAAAAGGATATGATTAATGGGGCAGTCGCGGCATTTTCTTCTGATGTGGAAGGTATGCCGAATGCTATGTTGGAAGCAATGGCACTGGGGTTACCTGTTGTTGCAACAGATTGTCCGCCGGGAGGTCCCCGAATGGTAATTACAGACGGTGAGAACGGCTTATTGGTCCCTGTAGGAGATGAGAATGCTCTGGCAGCAGCAATCAATCGCTTAATAGAAGACCCACAGCTGGCAGACAGATTAGGCAGAAATGCAGCTAAGATATCAGAACGTGCGAGTGCAGATGTAGTCTTTAGGGAGTGGGAGAAATATCTGCTTGAAATATGTGATAAACAGTAAAGCATGATGGAATGGAGGCGTACAGTATGTGTGGCATTTGTGGTTTTATTTCAAGAAAATGCATAACAATAGATCAACTGAAAAAAATGAATGATACCATGTATCACAGAGGCCCTAATGACAGTGGAGAAGAGATTTTCCAGGTAGGGAATGGTTATTATCTCGGATTTGCACAGAGACGTCTCTCCATTATGGATCTGTCCATGTTGGGGCATCAGCCAATGTATTCTAATGATAAGCGCATTGTGATTACATACAATGGTGAAATTTATAATTTTCAGGATATTAAGAAAGAGTTGGGTGATTATCCGTTCAAGTCTCAATGCGATACAGAAGTAATATTAGCGGCTTACTTGAAGTGGGGGCTTTCCTGCATAGACAGATTTCGTGGAATGTTTGCAATCGCGCTTTATGATAGGGAGAAAGAGGAACTGTATCTGATCAGGGACAGAGTGGGTAAGAAGCCTCTTTACTATTGGCTGGATCAGGATAATATTGTATTTGCTTCAGAACTGAAACCAATCATGGAGTATCCCGGTTTTCCGAGAGTGATCAGAAAGGATGTTATTGGAAGATACCTTTATCAACAGTACATCTGTGAACCTGATACTATTTTTGAAAATGTATATAAAGTAGAACCGGGACAGGTAATCTGTTTTCATGTAAAAGAAGAGGAAGCTTCAGAACGTGTAACAAGCTGGAAATACTGGGATATTGCGCAGGTACATCAGGCAAAAGCGGCAGATAAAGTAAACTCTTATGAACAGGCAAAGGAAGAACTTACTGCTATTTTGAAGGATGCTGTGGCTAAGAGAATGATAGCAGATGTACCTCTTGGAACTTTCTTAAGTGGGGGATATGACTCTTCCCTAGTGACAGCTCTGGCACAATCACTGAGCAATGAACCGGTTAAGACTTATTCCATTGGTTTTCATGAAGAGAATTACAATGAAGCCAGATATGCAAAAGAAGTGGCGAAGCATCTTGGGACTAATCATACAGAACTATATGTAGATGAGAAGGCAATGTTCCACATGCTGGATGATATAGCCAAGTATTATGATGAACCCTTTGCAGACAGCTCACAGATTCCCTCCATGCTGGTGTCACAACTTGCATCTAAGGACGTTACGGTTGTGCTATCCGGGGATGGTGGAGATGAGTTCTTCTGTGGATATAATGTCTATGATTATGTAGCCAAGGCGCAGAAGCTGGATGTATTGGGAAGAGTAGTGAATGGAGTATGTTCGGTTCCACCTTTGAAAAAGGCTGATTTTATATCAAAACTGCCTTTTCAGGTGCAGGTGATAGCACGTAATGACAATCCACAGACCAAGACACAGCTAGGGAACATACGATATATGGAACTGATTAGTCGTATGGTTGTAGAGCAGGGAATGCCATATCAATATGAAATAGAAAACAAGTATCATGAGAAGAACTGGCAGGAGAGAAGAATGTTGGTAGATGAGGATACTTATCTGGTGGGAGATATATTATGTAAAGTGGACAGAGCGTCTATGAAGTACTCTCTTGAAACCAGATGTCCTCTGCTGGATGTCAACGTTGTAGAATATTCCTACAGACTTCCTCATGAATTTAAGTATTATAACGGTGTGAAAAAACGTATCCTGAAAGATATAGCATACGAATATATTCCAAGAGAATTGCTGGACAGACCTAAGGTAGGTTTCTCAGTGCCGCTTGATCAATGGATGAGGGGACCACTCAGGGAGCAGTTGCTTGATGTATCAGAAAGCAGTTTCCTTTGCAATCAGGGAATATTTGATTCCAAATACGTGAATCAGTTCGTACAGAAATATCTTACAAGTGGTGATGGCAAGTCTGGATCGGGAACCAGGTATTCACGAATTGTATGGGCTTTTCTGATGTTCCAGCAATGGTACAAAGCATATATGTAAAAACCTGAAAAGAGGTAGAAATGAAGAAAATTGCACTTTTTATCAGTTCCCTTCAAAAGGGTGGTTCAGAGCGTGTTATGGTGAATCTGGCAGAGTTTTTCTATCGGAATCATTATGATGTATTATTGGTAACACAGTATAAAAGGCAGGATGAATACGAGATTATGCCTGAAATTAAGAGGGTGTATTCTGAGCCTTCGCAGGATCAGCTCCAGGGAAACAGACTGCAGAACTTCATGACCAGATTTCGGACTTTACGTCGAATCTGGCAAGAGTATAAGCCGGATGTCATTTTGTCTTTCCTTGGGAAAAATAATCTGATGGCTATCACTACTTCAAGATTCCTGCCGGTCAGGACAGTAGTATCGGTTCGAGGGGAACCTACTATGGAATATGAAGGGAAATTGATGCAGTTTCTTGCAAAATGGCTGTTTCGTTATGCTGATGGAGTTGTATTGCAGACGAAGATGGCAATGCAGTTCTTTCCAAAGCGTGTAAGAAAGAAAGCGGTGATTTTACCTAACCCACTAAATCCATTATTTGTAAAGAACAAATATGAGGGAGTCAGAGAGCCATTGATTGTGGCAGTAGGGCGTACAGATGAGAACAAAAATCACGCTATGCTAATTCATGCATTTGCCAGAATTGCTTCAGAGTATCCGAATGTAAATTTATGCATATACGGAGATGGCAATTGTAAAGAGCAGCTAGAACAACTGGTAAAGGAGAAAGAATTGACAGATAGGATCTCTTTACCGGGAACAGTTACAAACGTTGCTGAGCATATATACAAAGCGCAGATATTTGCTCTTACATCCAATACGGAAGGAATGCCCAATTCCTTGATGGAAGCCATGGCTTTGGGATTACCTGTGGTATCTACAGACTGTCCATGTGGAGGACCGGCGACTCTGATTGAAGATGGCGTGAATGGACTACTGGTTCCGGTAGGAGATGCCTATGCGTTGGCAGATGCTTTCCGCAAAATTCTATCTGATCCACAGTATGCGCAGAAGCTTGGTGATAATGCATATAAGGTTGTGGAAGAGTTGAATCCGGATAAGGTAAATGGTGAGTGGAGAAAATATTTATCTCATATTGCGCATGATAAGAATTAAGAGACAAAGCGGGAGGAAATATTGTGGCACATCCTTTAAAGGTATTTTTATATCATCATACAGTGACAGCCAAGCTGTATAATATCATACGAAACTATCGAAGAGACCGTTTTAATAAGCTTAGCGATGAAGAGTTTGCCCAAATGATGTATAAAGAGCATACGGGCGAAGGGCTGGATCTCAAGAATCCGAGAACATTTGATGAGAAGGTCTGGTATCTGAAATTACATGAAAGAGATCCGCTACAGACGAAATGTACGGACAAATATGAAGTACGTGAGTATGTGAAGGGATGCGGGCTTGGGCATATACTGAATGAAGTCTATGGAATCTATGATTCTTTTAAAGCAGTACCTTTTGATCAGCTGCCGGATAGATTTTTCATGAAATGCACCCATACTTCAGGTGCAAATGCCATATTTGACAGAAATAAGCCATTTGATTATAAATATCAAAAGAACGAATTTGATTTCTGGATGAAGCGTAATTATTTCTGGGGAAGCCGGGAATGGAATTATAAGGATATTAAGCCACGTATTATCTGTGAAAAAATACTGGAAGATAAGAATGGTAAGCTTCCTATGGATTATAAATTTATGTGTTTTAATGGACAGGTAAAATTACTGTTCCTGAATATTGGATTGGCAACAGCTACAGGAGAGCATGCAGATGATGCGTTCTGTAATATATATGACAGAGATTTTAAGTTATTGCCAATTAAGGATGAGCGTGAGAATTATTTGGAAAAAGAAATTCCCAAGCCGGATAATTGGGAAGAAATGATACAATATGCAGAGATACTGTCTAGGCCATTCAGACACTGTAGAGTGGATTTCTATAATGTAGATGGTAAGATTTATTTTGGAGAGATAACGTTTCATCATGGTGGAGGATGTAATGGCATTGAACCAAAGGAATGGGCATATAAAATGGGAGACTGGATTACACTGGATTAAAGAGAAAGGACATTGCCTATGTGTGGAATTGCAGGATTTTGTAACCATCCAACGAACTGGAAAGAAAATATACACAGAATGAATGAGAGAATGCTACATCGTGGACCTGATGCAGGCGGTTTCTGGGCGAATGAGGATGCCAGTGTAGTATTTGGACATCGCAGATTATCTATTGTGGACTTATCAGAGAATGGTGCACAGCCGATGCAGTCAGCCTCCGGCAGATATATGTGTGTATATAACGGAGAAATCTATAATTACAAAGTAATTCGTGACAAACTTCTTGCAGATCATAAAGTGACGGCTTTTCGTGGTTCCTCTGATACAGAAGTGCTTCTGGAGGCTTTCGAGGCATATGGTGTCAGAGAAACAATTGCCATGTGTAAGGGAATGTTTGCCATCGCTTTGCTGGACAGACAGACTAAGAAGTTGACATTGATCCGTGACCGAATTGGTGAAAAGCCTCTTTATTATGGATTTGTAAATGGACATTTTGCGTTTGCTTCTGACCTGGGAAGCATTACACAGTTAGATGATTTCCATAATGCGATTGATACCAAGGTGCTGCAGATTTATTTTGTACATGGATATATTCCAGCTCCTTACTCTATTTATGAGAATATCTATAAGCTGGATGCAGGCTGTATGCTGGAACTGGATGCACCTTATACCGAGCCTAAGGTTAGTGCATACTGGTCGGTGAGAGAAGCTGCCAAGTATGGGGAAGAGCATCCGTTTAAAGGGACAAGACAAGAGGCAGCAGATGAGCTGGAGAGATTGCTCAAGGCATCTATCAAAGATCAGATGGTAGCAGATGTGCCGGTAGGAGCATTCCTGTCTGCTGGAATTGACAGTAGTACAGTAGTGGCTCTGATGCAGGCACAGTCAAGCCGTAAGGTGAGAAGCTTTACTATAGGAATGGATGATCCAAAATATAATGAAGCAGTTTATGCAAAAGAAATCGCACAGCATCTGGGAACAGAGCATACAGAACTTTACATTACAGAAGAGGATGCCAAGGCAGTGATTCCTAAATTACCCTGGATGTTTGGAGAGCCTTTTGCAGATTCTTCACAGATTCCCACATACCTGGTAAGTAAGATGACCAGAGAGCATGTTACGGTATCTTTAAGTGGAGATGCAGGGGACGAATTATTCTGTGGATATGGTTGTTATTCTTCCATTAATCGAATCTGGGGTAAAATGAAGAATTATCCGTATGGACTCCGCAAATTATGCAGTGAACTGGTGTTACACTCTCCATTTGGAAAAAACAATCAGGTTCTGCAGACCAAGGCATATCTATTGGGAGCTAAAAGTCCGGAGAATCTGTATGAACTATCTAATGCCCAGGAGCCTCTGAGTAAAGAGATACCATTAGAGAGACAGGTTCACGGATATAAACAGAATCTGAACCCGTATGGAGATCTGAAGGATACGCAGAACTGTATCATGCTCATGGATATGGAAATGTACCATCCGGATGATATTTTGGTAAAAGTAGACAGAACAGCAATGGCAGTATCACTGGAAACCAGAGTACCTATGCTGGACAAGGATGTAGTAGAATTTGCATGGACGATTCCGATGGAATATAAGAAGCAGGGTGATGAGGGCAAGCTAGTATTAAAAGATGTCCTTTACCGATATGTTCCCAAGGAAATGATGGACAGACCAAAGAAGGGCTTCTCAATTCCCATTATGAAATGGCTCAAAGAGCCACAGCTTCGTGAATGGGCAGAGAGCCTCATAGACAGGAAAATGCTGGAGCAGCAGGGAATCCTGAATCCGGATGTGGTATGGCATATCTGGAATGATTATGTGGAACATGACAACTGGAGAGATCAGATATGGTATATTCTGATGTTCCAGAGCTGGATGGTCAATGAGAGGGCAGCATAATGCTTACAGTTATGATTAACTGGCTCTATATCGCTTTTACGACAATGTGCCTTGGGATAGGCGTTGCTGCATTTACCAGGAACAGACTTCATTACCAGATCGGCAGAACAGACAGTCTCTTGGCAATGGGACTGATTGCAGCAACTGTCTATGCACAGATATGGAGCTTATTCTATAAGGTTGGAATCCTTGCGAATCTGGTACTTTTGATGATATGTGCAATATCGCTTTTTTATGGCAGAGGACAACTATCATATATGATGCAGATACAGAAAAGGAAAGCTACAGTCTTAAAAGGCATTGGATTTGCAATAGTGGTCCTTATATGGACATATTGTACATCCAGAGGATACATGCATTACGATTCTGACCTGTATCATGCGCAAAGTATACGCTGGATAGAAGAATATGGAATAGTGAAGGGACTGGGCAATATTCATGTGAGATTTGCCTATAACAGTTCCTTTTTTGCGTTGTCCGCGCTTTACAGTATGCCATATATATTTGGACAGTCTATGCATAGTGTAAATGGGCTGATAGCATTGATTCTCAGTGTAGAGGCATTGCGTATCGTGCATGCCTGGAAAAGAAAGAAGTTACTTTTATCAGATTTTGCAAGGGCAGCAGCATTGTTCTACCTGACCTTGATATATGGTGATATTATGGCGCCTGCTTCCGATTATGCGATTATGTGCACGGTATTCTATATCATCATCAAATGGCTGAGTCAATTAGAGGATGAAAAGGAAGCTGATAATGTAACACCCTATGCATTGCTATGTGTGGCAGGGGTCTATGCAGTATCCCTGAAGCTGACAGCCGGATTGATTCTGATACTGGTTCTGAAGCCGGCTATTATGCTGATACGGCAGAAACGATGGAAAGAAATTATGCTTTATCTATGTATGGGCATTGGAGTTATAACACCCTGGCTTATAAGGACAGTATGGATATCAGGATATTTGTTATATCCTTTCCCGGCGTTGGATATATTCTCTGTAGACTGGAAGATTCCAGCCCAGGCAGCAGCTTTGGATGCTGCTGAGATTAAGACCTGGGGAAGGGGCTTGAATAATGCGGCACTGGTAAATATGCCAATGACAGAATGGTTCCCGCAGTGGTTTCAGACAATGCTGCCGAAGTTGGGTAAATTATTTATTATCGCAGATATCATAAGCATCATTCTGGGATTCATTATGTTCATAATTGCCTTATTTAGAAGAAAAGCTGATAAGATAAAAGACATTGGGCTGGTATGGCTGGCAATAGCAGCATCTTATCTGTTCTGGCAGTTATCAGCGCCACTGATCAGATATGGGTATGCCTATATATTACTGTTGATAGCAATGACTGGTGGCATGATGTGGACTGCAATCTGTATTAAAATAAAACTTGCAGATACAGAAAGCATGGATAGAATCCTGTGTATACTGCTTCTGATGTTGGGATTCGTGAAGATATGGTCATTAGGAGGCTATATTGTAACACAGAGCAACCTGCCATATTATGTGGCACAACAGAATTACGGAAGCTATGAGCTGGATTCCTATGAAGTCAATGGAGTTACGTTCTATTATCCGGTAAGCGGTGACAGAGTGGGATATGATGCATTTCCTGCAATTCCAAGGAAGGTGGATATTACTTTCCGGGGAGATACATTGAAGCAGGGGTTCAGGAGTATTGAATAAAAGGTGGTATTTAAAAGCAGTTTACCGATTTGTAATCTTGTGCTATGATTTGTGTTAGTGCGAAGTTTGTTTAAACGAAAGGAATGGAAGAGTGAAGACACTGAGAAAATTCAAAGTACCTGAATGGGTAACGGCAGGACTTGCATTTATATATTATTGGATCATGGCATTATATAAATTGACCAATGCGCCAATCTGGCAGGATGAATCAATGGAATATTATTGCTCCATACCAGTAAAAGGAGCTATCCAGGGCGTGACACAATATACGACCATGTATGAACGTATGGCGTATATTCAGCAGCAGCCTCCTTTATATAACTGGTTGATGTGTATCTGGCTGCAGATTCATGACAGTGAGTGGTGGTATCGTTTTTCCAGTGTAGTAATGGGCTTCATTGCAGTAATTGGTTTATATCTGGTCATAAAGAAACTGTGTGGCAGATTTTCAGCTACCTTGTCTGTTTTTGTGTTTTCCAGTATTTATATTCTGATGTATTATGTGAAAGAAGCATCAGAATATATGCTTTTAATCATGTTGTTAATCTGGACTGTATATCTATACCTGTTTATATTAGAGCAGATCACGATTAAAAGAGCAATTATGTTTACAGTTTTATGTGTAGTAGATGTATATACACATTATGGCGCTGTATTTGTCATTATACCAATGGCACTGCAGCTGTTAGTATATTATTGGAAATCAGGCGAGAAGAAAACATTCTGGTCTGCTATGATATCTTATGTTGTAGCTGGTATGGGGGCTGGAATTCCTTTGCTCTATTTCTTCATGTTACCCCAGTCAACGAATCCAATCAGTACACTTGGGGCTGACAAGCCGATAGAGATAACTGGTAATAATGTCATACTGGATTTCTTTGACAGTCTGATGTGGGTGCTTCGCTGGTGCATGCTGGACTATGACAGGGATGCAGAGAAGATAACATGGGCAATATGGATCATTCTTTTTGCGCTATTGGGTCTTGGCATATTTGTTTATAGAAAGACGCATAGAAAAGAAGTTAAGTTTTTTATCAGATGTAATATATGGGTATTTCTTATTTATTACGTGATTACAACACTGAATATCTATGCATATGGTTGGTTTGGTAATCGTTATAATTTGTTTATATTTCCGCTGTGGTTCATTTTGATTGCAGTTATTTTATATGAAACGGTTATGATCTTCAAGGAAAGTGGCAAACAATGGATGCGTAAGGTATCACCATTTATAAGTGTCGGAGTTGTAATTGCCATGGTTTTATATTGCACATATGGAGATTATCGAATCAGCAATCACTGGGCAAAAAGTGATTTAAGAACTGTGGTCAGAACATGGCGGTCAGATGATGGAGAAGAAGTTCCGACTTTTGTCAATTTCCATCAGAGGTATGCATTTGTATATTACTTGACACATAGCGAAGGGTATCAGGAATCCGACTGGAATCAGATTTATTGCAATGAAACATTAGAAACATTGGACTATAGTGATGCGGAATGGATATCTTTTTTGAATGAGAATGTTTATCCTGATGGTCTGCCAAAGCAGATTTATGTGGTATCTGGACAACATGATACAATAGTGAACGCATTAGAATCTGTAGGTTATCAAACGACAGCAGTTGTGGATTCGACAGCTAAATTGTTCTTGTTGGAACAGAAATAAAGAACGAGGGAATCTATGATTTTAATTCATGTGATGGGTGGATTGGGTAATCAATTATACCAATATGCCCTTTATGAAAAAATGAAAAGCCTTGGGAAAAAAGTGAAACTGGATACGTATGCATATAACGATGCAGCTGGAGAGGATAAGGAATGGCGTAGTCTGGAACTTGATCGGTTTCCTGCTATAGAGTACGATAAGGCAACTTCTGAGGACAGAACAAAGCTTTTGGATAATTCAGGTTTGCTTACTGCTAAGATCCGCAGAAAGCTTCTGGGAAGAAAAGACAAGACAATAAGAGAAAGTAAAGAGTATATGCCAGAGATTTTTCATATGGATGACGTATATCTCTATGGCTTCTGGAATTGTGAGCGGTATTATGAGGATATTATTCCACTGTTACAGGACAAGTTACAGTTTCCGATAAGTGATGACCCAAGAAATCAGCAGTGTATAGAGCAGATGCAGAAGGAGAATGCGGTCAGCATCCATATTCGGAGAACGGATTATCTGACAGTGGCAGATGGAGCCAGATATATGGGAATCTGCACGGAAGATTATTATAAAGGCGCAATGGCATATATAGAAGAAAGAGTCAGTAATCCGGTATATTATATTTTCTCTGATGATGTAGAATATGCGAAACAGCATTATCATCAGGATAATATGCATGTGGTAGATTGGAATAGCAAGGCAGATAGCATCTATGATATGCAGCTTATGAGCAAATGTAAGCATAATATCTGTGCAAACAGTACATTCAGTATGTGGGCAGCAAGGTTGAATCAAAATAAGGAGAAAATCATGATAAGACCATTGCATCATGATAATTATGAGACAACAACAGCTACACAGGTAAAGCAAAATTGGAAAAACTGGATTCTATTGGATCAGAATGGACAAGTGTGTGAATAAAAATGATTTAATATCTGTAATTGTTCCTGTGTATAATATGGAACAATATATGGAGAGATGTGTGAATTCCATAATAAATCAGACTTATCATAATCTGGAGATTATTCTGGTAGACGATGGCTCTACAGACCATTCCACTGCAATGTGTGATGAGTACGCATTGCGTGACGGGCGGATCAAAGTCGTACACAAACCCAATGGCGGATTATCAGATGCCAGGAATGCAGGTCTGGCAGTTGTCAGTGGAAATTATGTCGGTTATGTTGACAGTGACGACTGGATAGAACCTCAGATGTATGAGAAGATGTATGCTGCCTGCGTAGAAAACAATGCACAGGTGGCAGTGTGCCGGTATGCAAAGGCTTATCAGGACAGGATAGAGAGAGGCGGCAATGGCAGGATTACGGCTTTTGACAGAGAAGGAATCCTGAAGGTATATTTATCAGATACGGATGAGTATGTCGTCTATAACTCTGTATGGAGTAAACTGTTTGCAAGAGAAGTTGTAGAGGGAGTCCTTTTCCCAGTTGGAAAAAATTCTGAGGATATCATGTATACAACTAGGGCATTCTGCAAACTTGAAAGGGCAGTATATATAGATGAGTGTCTGTATAATTATGTGCTTGATCGGGAAGGCAGTATTATGAATGTGAATCGTACAGAGAGGATGTTTGGCGATGAAATTCCTTTCTGGAGAGAGCACATAGCTTATATCAGGCAACATGTCTCAGATCAAATGGGAGACATGGCTGCGTATTATTTTTATCGTAGAATGTTATCATATTATATGGAGTTATCTCAGATATCAGCTACTAGGGATGCGGCAAGACGCATTGTGTCTATGATGAAAAGTGAAAAAAAGGAAATTCTGAGAGTGTATCAAAGTGCCTATGAAGGTAATGGGGATGTTGCTAGAATGCGTATTTTTCTGATGTCTCCCACAGGGTATAAGGTCATAAACAAATTATACGAGAAAGTCATTATACCTTTTAGATATAAATAAGGACGAAACATATGTTATTTAATTCTTATATTTTTATTTTCCTATTTCTGCCATTGGTTTTGGCTGGATATTATGGGTTAAATCATTTCAAACAATATAAGCTTGGTATGGCATGGCTGATTGGCATGTCTATGTGGTTCTATGGCTATAACAGTATACACTACCTGTTCATACTGATAATAAGTATTTTGTTAAATTATCTTCTGGTAGAAGGTATGTCCAGGGTGAAACGCCATAAAAGCAGGCAGTTGCTCATGATTGTTGGAATACTGCTAAATCTTGGCATTTTATTCTATTATAAGTATTATGATTTCTTTATAGAAAATGTAAATGCAGTCTTAAAGACAGATATTCATCTGCTTCGTGTAGTTCTGCCACTGGGAATCAGTTTCTATACATTTCAGCAGCTGTCATATGTAATAGATTACTATAGACAGGATTGTGAGAAATACAGCCTGCTGGAATATGCTGCTTATGTTTCTTTTTTTCCACAGTTGATAGCGGGACCGATTGTATACCATAATGAATTAATTCCACAGTTCCGGGATAAAAGCAGAAAGAAGATAGATGTAGAGAATTTCAGTAAGGGAATCTATGCATTTGTACTAGGACTTGCCAAGAAAGTATTGATTGCGGATACTTTTTCTAAAGTTGTGACGATAGGATACCAGGCAGTTGGAGAGTTGAATAGTTCAACCATTCTGTTGGTCATGGTATGTTATTCGTTACAGATTTATTTTGATTTCAGCGGTTATTGTGATATGGCATATGGTATTGGTTATATGTTCAATGTAGAATTGCCGGTGAATTTCAATTCCCCCTATAAGGCGGTATCTATTGTAGATTTCTGGGACAGATGGCATATGACCCTGACCAGATTCTTTACCAGATATGTGTATATTCCACTTGGCGGCAGCAGAAGAGGTAAGATAAGGACGTACCTTAATGTAATGATTGTTTTCTTTGTCAGCGGTGTATGGCATGGAGCAAACTGGACTTTTATTTTGTGGGGAATCATAAATGGTGCTGCCAATGTAGCGCATAAAATATTCAGCAAATGGATAGATAGAATTCCAAAAGTATTACGTATGGGAATCACTTTTGTATTCTGTACTTTTGCATGGAGTTTGTTCAGGGCAGAATCGGTAGCACAGGCATTTGAATTGTGGAACAGACTGTTTCATGAAGGATGGGGGGCTATATACACTCCAATCACAGAGCAATTTAACAATATTGTGGAAATGAAGATGCTATATCGTATCGGATTAAGCGCTGTAATCAATGTATATCCGGGACTTTGCGTTTTGATTCTTACATTTATAGTTGTAATCGCATGCTTTACAATGTGTAATACGCAGGAAAAGGTAGCAGATATGCAATATACTAATCGTAAGATTATCACAATCACAGCATTGTTTATTTGGAGTGTCATGTCATTATCAGAAGTCAGCGAATTTTTGTATTTTAATTTTTAGGAGCAGTAATGCAGGTAAAAACATGGTTAAAAAAATGTATATTAGCGTTGATTGGGTCCATAGTATTGTTCTTTGTACTATGTTTTGTTTTTGACCCGTATTTTCATTTTCATAAACCGTTTTCATTTGTAAGATACCGTTTGTATGATGAGAGATATACGAATGATGGAATTTCCAGACATTTTGACTATAATGCAATGATAACGGGAACTTCCATGGCACAGAACTTTAAACCAAGTGAAATGGATCAATTATTTGGAACACAGTCTGTAAAAGAGACTTTTTCAGGGGCCGGTTATCAGGAATTATCACAGAATCTGGAAAGGGCACTGAAACGTAATTCTAATTTGAAAACAGTAATATGGACAATAGATTATAATGGATTGATCAGAGAAAAAGACTGGACACAATATGAGGGATATCCAACATATTTATATGATGATAATCCATGGAATGATACACAGTACGTTTTTAATAAGTCGGTATTTTATCATGGAGTATTGACCAATATTGCAAAAACAATCTTACAGAGACCGAGTACATCTATGGATGAATACTCATCCTGGGATAAACCAACAGGTTTACAGTATATTATGCAAAGCTATGACAGGTGGGAAGAGAAAGCGCCCATGCGGGCAGGACTTTCGCCTGAAGAAAGAGAAATGGTCATCACCAATATCCGTGAAAATATTGTAGAATTAGTAAAACAATATCCGGATACTACATTCTATCTGTTTTACACTCCGTACAGTATCTGCTTCTGGGATTTCCAGAATCAGGAAGGACTTATGATGCGGCAATTTGAAGCAGAACAGATTGCAACAGAAATGCTGTTGGACTGTGCAAATGTGAAGCTCTATAATTTTTATGATAAATATGATATAATATGTAATCTTGATAATTACAGAGACAGGGAGCATTATGCACCTGAAATTAACAGTGAAATATTACAGTGGATACAGGCTGGGGATGGATTGATCACCAGAGATAATTATATGTCTAAGTTAGAGCAGGAAAAAGAATTTTATCTCAATTATGATTACGACAGCATTTATCAGGCTAATGTTGAGCAATAGATATATGATCATGCACTATGCAGGTAGGAAATGAGGAATAAAATGGACATCTTTAAAAAGCTGAATTACATTTTGGACAAAAAACAGAAAATCAATATAGTTGTTTTGGCAGTTATGATATTCATTGGTGGTATATTGGAAACTTTAAGTATATCAGCAATGCTTCCTGTCGTATGGGTTATCATTGATGCAGAGTCGGTACAAAATAATAAGTACTGTCAATGGATCATGCAACTCCTGCATATACAGAATATGCAGGGATTTATCATCATGCTTTTAGTCTCCTTAATGATTATGTATGTATTAAAAAATGCATATCTGCTACTTTTGACAAGTGAACAGAATCGATTTATTTCTGTAAATAGAAATAGGCTGATCAGTCAGGTATTAAGAGAATTTTTGAACAGACCTTATGAGTTTTATCTTGATGCAGATATTCCTACTGTTTTTCGTCTGACAGACAGCGATATTCCAAATGTATTTGGTATTTTGATGGCTATTATTTCCCTGGCATCTGAAGTAGTTGTATTTGTTTTGATATGTGGAGTACTTATTGCAACAGATTGGAAGCTTGTGATGGTTCTCATATTTATTTCAGGGATTGTAACGCTTGTTTTATTCAAAGTTCTGAAACCTAAGTTGAATTCACTGGGAATGACCAATCAGGCAATTCAGTCAAGAATTGCTAAATGGCGTATTCAGGCTATCTATGGAATTAAAGATGTTAAAGTATTGCATAGAGAGGCTTTTTTTGCAGATAATTATGAAAGCAATGGGAAAATAGGAGCTAAGTTAAATCAAAAATATGCCATTATTAATGCATTGCCCAGAATTTTAATAGAAACTATTTTTATGGTATCTATATTGGGATATTTGGTTGTCTGTGTTGCTTTAGGAGATGATATGACGCAGATGCTTCCGACATTGACTGCTTTTGGATTAGCAGCAGTCAGATTGTTACCCTGTGTAAACCGCATTAATACGTATCTTACGGATATTTCATATTTTAGACCGTGTCTTGACTATGTTTATGAAAATATGAACATAAATGAAATCAGTAAAAAAACGAATCAGACACTCTTACCTGTTGATGAAACGAAGACAATGCAGTTAAGGAACAAAATAGAATTAAAGGATATTGTATATGCTTATCCTAATACGGACGTATTGATTTTTGATCATGCTGATATGGAGATCCCGTATGGTAAGTCAATTGGAATTATGGGACCTTCCGGAGCCGGCAAATCAACCATAGTAGATATTCTTCTGGGGTTATTGAAGGTTCATGAGGGACAGATACTTTGTGATGGCGATAATGTATTTGATAATTATCCTGCATGGCTGGCACAGATTGGATATATTCCGCAGTCTATTTATCTGGTAGATGAACCTATACGCAATAATATAGCATTTGGTATTGCTGATGATGAGATTGACGATAACAGAATCTGGCAGGTATTAGAGGAAGCACAGTTAAAAGAATTTATTCAGACTCTTCCAGAAGGGCTGGATACTGCAATCGGTGACAGAGGTGTCAGATTGTCCGGCGGACAAAGACAGCGTCTTGGTATTGCAAGGGCACTATATCATAATCCTGAGATTCTGGTATTTGATGAAGCTACTTCGGCATTGGATAATGAAACAGAGGCTGCTGTAATGGAGGCAATTAACAGCTTTCACGGTAAGAAAACAATGGTTATTATTGCACATAGACTTAATACAATTGAGAAGTGTGACATAATCTATAAGGTTGAGGGTGGTAAGATTGCACAGACTACGCTGTAGGAGATAGATTTTAAGGGAAGGACAGGTGATTGTTATGTCAGACAGGCAGGTTATTGCAACAGAATTATTAAAGGGTCAGGGACTTGGCAATCAGTTGTTCTGTTATGTTACGACCAGATGCCTTTCTTTACAGAATCATTGTGAATTTGCCATTTTGAATAGAGAAATCCTTGCAAACAATATTCACAGTAATAAGGGCATGTATTTCATGGATATTGACTGTGGGCTGGATATGAAGAAAGAACATTTTTCAGAGATTTATCAGGAGAAGGAAGACAGGATATATCTTGGCAATTCCATGCATGATATAGAACATGGATGCTATATATCCGGAGCAGATGAGAAGCTTCTGAATCTTAACCAATCTATACTTGTCTATGGTAATATGCAGGACGAAGCATATTTTGGACAATATAAAGAAGAAATCAAGCAGTGGCTTAAAGTAAAACCTGAATTTGATAACTATGAGTATTCCAGAGATAACCTGTGCATTATCAATATTCGGGGTGGTGAATATACCAGCAATCCGGAGTTGTTCCTCAGGAGAAAGTATTGGCTGGATGCCATGAAGGTAATGAGACAGAAGCGTTCTGATATGGAATTTATGGTAATTACAGATGATCTGTCAGCAGCAAGAAGAATCCTTCCTGAAGTGCCGGCTTACCACTTTGATCTGGCAGGAGATTACACTGTAATCAAAAATGCAAAGTATCTGATATTATCGAACTCTACATTTGCTTTTTTCCCTGCTTATACCAGTGAAACTGTTCAGTATATTATTGCACCTAAATATTGGGCGAGACATAATGTGTCGGATGGTTATTGGGCATCTGAGCAGAATATTTATGATGAGTTCATATATATGGATAGAAAGGGAAAACTTTTTACCGCAGCAGAATGTCGGGAAGAGTTGGCAGCATATAAGCAGAGTTCCAACAGATATCAAAAGGTAGGAATAAAATTATCCGGTATCAGGTTATTGACAGCAAAATGCCATGCGAAATATCTGATTTGTGGGGATTTATTTGTAAGGGCATTACGTTCTGTAAAAAGAAGAATATCTTCTAATTGATAAATAATTGGTAACTATTCAGAACCCCATTCGCAAAATCGCTGTTTCACAGCTTTTCTTTTGCTCATGTGGTTACTTCGCCATATAAATTGAGTCAAATATGCTTGTAAACAAGCATATTCTGCCTTAATTTGCATGGCTCTGAATAGTTACAATAATTGCTAAATGGAGTGAAATATATGCAAAAACATCATAATATGACTTTTGATGAGATTGTTAAAGAGGTTGTAAGAGTTTGCAAAAATAATAAAGTAGAGCATCTTAGCCGTCGCATCCGTCACATTCCATCGGGTGATCAGCAGCACAAGCGAACCAATACTGAGCACCAGCCCTATGATACCTGCAGGCTTGCTGTAATAATGATGCATCATAAAATAGTACAAATCATTTACTTTTAATGCAATTTTAAATTTAATCTCGTCCATTTTGCCTCCTTGTATCTAATCTATAATAGTATCATCAATCAAGAATCATTGTCAACTGAATACGTTTTTTTGCAAGATCCACAGACATAACTTTGACTTCCACCACGTCACCGACACTGACTATTTCCATCGGGTGGCGGACAAATTTCTTATTTGTCAGCTGTGAAATATGCACCAGACCTGTTACATTGTTTCCTAAATCTACAAAAGCACCATATGGCTGAATAGATTCTACTTTTCCTTCAACAACAGAACCAACCTCTATCTTTGAAACGGCCATCTCACGCTGTGCCTTTCTGGCTGCTTCACTTTCTTCACGAAGAATTTCTCTGGCGGATAAAACAAGTTTGTTTCTTTCCATATCTGCTTCAATAACACGAACTCTTATATCTCTGCCTAGCCAATCCAGAGTATCCTCAACATGATTAATGTCTAATCTGCTGACTGGAATAAATCCACGCACACCTTCTACTAAAGCAATCACGCCTTTATTTACAATTCCTGAAATTGTAACCGGCAGAATAGTTCCTGCTTCCTTATATTCATTAATCTTTTCCCATGCTAACAAAGTATCGGTATCATACTCTCCATTTCCCATATGTGCATAAGACTCTTCTAATGCCTGTCCTAAATCTTCAATTCTTTCTATTTCATTTTCTGCTACATTGTCTCTTGTTTTTTCATCCATTGTGCTTCTCCTTTTCACAATTTTTTATTTATCTAAAGTCATTGTACCATATTCTCATATAAGGTGCAAAAAGGAGTTCGTTATTGTCAATCCATATTTTCCATAAAATAATAATTTATCGGGTTAGCATATCAATTGCGTCTTATACAGTATAAACAAAAACCTCAACAATTAATTTTTTATCAATGACAATATTTCAAGAGCCAATTAAATCAATGACTTTAACCCGACTTTTCGTGTAAACCACCCAATCAGTCTCTGTGCAAATTTTAAATTAACTATTACAATAACAATTCCTATGATAATGCATAATACGCCATCCCACCACAGATTGTTTACTGTAGTAAAACATTTATATAAAATGAAAAGCCCTCTGTTGAAAAATCTTTATGTGAGTTTAACATACTGGGGCATTTCTTTTCTAATGTATCTTTTTTATTTTTTAGCCACATTCCAAACCCTATTTTTTCTTCCATGTCATGAAATATAAAAATAAGTGGGAAAAACCATATGTATTCTTTTAACATTTCCTTAAATGAATTTCGAAGTTCTGTTTTTTACAATCAACCCATAAGTTAGTCCTGCAATGATATAATAGGAATGTATCCTCCTGAGATTGGAGGAAAAATGCCTGAGAAAAGAAAAAAAGGACAACACTTAACCTGGGAAAACAGACAGGAGATTCAATTAGGATTAAAAAATCATTTAAGCTTTGCAGCAATTGCCGACGTTATTGGTTGTTCACCGGACACCATATCCAAAGAAATAAGAAAGCATAGGTATTTTAAAGAGAGAACAAAAACAGCAGGAAATTACAACAGAGTAAATGACTGTAAATATAAAGATACGTGTAAAAAAAGAAACCTGTGTAACAAGAAAAAAGGATATCATTGTAGAATCCAATGTAAGAAATGCTACAAATGTATGACCCTATGTGATGCATATAAACCATATGTTTGTCCAATAGAACACAAGGCACCATATGTTTGCAATGCATGTGATAAATCTGCCACATGCAGATATGACAAATATCTGTATAATGCTAATTGTGCACATCACGAGTATCTTGAAACATTAAAAAGTTCGAAAAAGGAATAAACGGAGAAAAAAGAACAAGATTATACTATTGTGAGGCAAGACATTCAGAACAAAAAGGTGAACTGGAAAAGAATCATGAATACATAAGATATGTATTGCCAAAGAAAACATCATTTGATGAACTTACACAGGAAAAGGTTCAGCTAATGATAAATCATATCAATAACACATCAAGACCAAAATTTAATGGTGAGACACCAATAAATAAGGCCTTGAAGTCATTTGATAAAAATGCAATGGAAAAGCTTGGGCTGGAAATCATCCTGCCGGATGAAATCCACCTGAAGCCTGATCTATTGAAGTAAAAAACAGGCAGGAGGATACGAAAAGGATAACCGAATCCACAGGCATCCAGAAGTTACTCTTGCACAATGATTTCTGGAAGCCTGATTAGTATGCTCAAAAATCCATTGATTTAACTTAATTATAGAGTTGAGAATGAGAAAAAACAACAGTTAAATAGGCAAAAAATGGCGAAACCAGAAGTTAGTTCTGCAAAAAGAAAACAGAAAAAGCAAACCAGAAGTTAGCTTTACATTCAAGTTCTATTATTTAAAAATTGACCATTACCGCTTCCCGACTGTATATAAGGTGAAAGGAGAAACAATTCAAATTATGAGTACTCAGCAATTCGAAGAGAAATACTACAAGTACAAGGATCTTCTTTTCAGAATAATCTTCACATATGTAAAAAATCCAAATGACGCTGAAGATATTTTGCAGGAAGTTTTTACAAAACTTTATTGTAGTAACAAAGCTTTTGAAACAGATGAACATGAAAAAAGATGGCTCATTAGAATTTCAATTAATCTCTCCAAAAATCACCTGAAATTATTTTGGAATAAGAAAAGAGATATTTTTAATCATGAAGACTTACCGGGAGAATCATTTTCTTCAGAATATAATGATTTACTGCAAATGGTTCTAAACCTCCCTGACAAATGTAAAGCTCCAATGTATCTGCATTATTACGAAGGATATTCCTGTAAGCAAATTGGTGAAATACTTGGCTGTAAAGAATCAGCAATTAAAATGAGATTAAAAAGAGGACGTGAGCTCTTAAAAATGAATTTAGAGGAGGATAAACAGTATGGATGTTAATGAATATAAAAAAGTATATGATGAAATTAAAACATCTGAAAAAATCGACAACAAAATATTAAATTCTGTTAAGGATACAAAAAAGAAACATTCTTATCCGCGATTACTTAAAGTTGCTTCTATTGCACTAGCCTGTATTTTATTATCAAATGGCAGTGTTTATGCAATTAACTATATTTTACATATGGATTCACACGTTAAAAATAAGGTTATTAAAACTACAGAGAAAGAAACACATGAACAATATCTTATTAAAAACGGATATGACACTATTTATACTGATTCAAATTTAAAAAACATTAAGTGTGAAGATAAAGGTATTTCCGTCGAACTTGTGGAAACTGTAGCTGACAATAATATTGCATACGTTTATTTTAAGGTTGATTATGGAAAATGGAAAAAAACTGTAGAAGATATGGGCTATGATTTGGTTGATGTCTTTATGGACGTTGATTTTTATTGTACAAAATCTAATGGTAAACAAGTTGGTCTGTCATGGGCAACAGGATATGCTAATCATTATAAATCAGATGATACAAGTTACACTTACGGTTTTGATGTTGATAATGAACGTGATTTAGATTTTGAAAATATTACTCTGGAAATAAAATCTTTTTATGCTACAGGTCATACAGTTTATTCTGAAGATGAAACTTTTGTAAATGGCAATTGGAAAATATCCTGGGATTTAAAACATGGTACTGAAGAACTTAGAAAAACATTTAATAGGGAAATTGATTTAGGCGAAAAATATAACAACAAAAAGGTTTATATTAATGAAATAATTATCACACCTATTGAATACACAATCTACTATTCATACCATAAGGGTGAAAAAAACACTTTACCATTGATAGATGTAATAGATGAACTTAATACCGGTATTGCAACATTAAATATTAAAGGTAAAGAAACCTCACCTAAAGTTATTTCTCAGATTGATTCTGTAGAAAATGGCAGCAAACGTTCTAAATATACTGTATTCACCGGAGTTATTGGAAATCTTGATGATATTAAGTCAATAACTCTTCCGGGAAATAACACATTTGATATGACAAACTAAAAGCGTGAAAGTTTTTCTGTAAATCAAATATTTAAATATAATCAACAGCCACCGGCAATTGTGATACGCACCCTGCTTACTTGATTGGATGCATATTCAATTGACCGGTGACTTTCTTTTTAATATTCTCAAATTTCAAACAATTTATTACAACAAATTTTCAGGCCATTCGTCGCCTTCATCTAAGTTATTATCCATAAGCCACTTGTCTTCTACTGAGATGATTTTTTTCTCATTATTTTCATTTACAAGCGTAACTGTCACCTTTGGATTTTCACTTTCAGAACGTTCTTCACATCCATAATCGCCATCAAATATATGCTTAATTTTCCACATTTTCTTTCTCCATTCCTTCAACTATTGTACCTGTCCACTTCACTCTGAATCCATGTCATAATTACATCTACCAAATAATCCTGCTGAATTCTGCTTAATTCTTTTCCCGGCTGAATTTTATGCCACTTTCTGATACACTCTCTGCAGCATGTAGCTGTTGCATGCTGAGCAACAAACACCGGATGTCCTTTTGTTGGAGTCTGCTTTCCGTCATTATGAATAAATGCAGGAGCTTCTCTTTTAAAAATAATTTCAATATTATTCATATTTTTATGCTCCTATATTTGATTAATATAAAATAAACGATTAATTCAAATAGGATTTTACTACCTCAAAAACATTCAAATATCCATTTGCATACATATGCACACCGTCAATTGCATACTCTGGTTTTTGTTCTCCATTTTCATTAACGATACCTGCATTGCAGTCAATATAATAGCATTCATATTTATTTGCGATTTCTTTCAAATGCTCATTGCACATTCGAATATTTTCAGAAGTTCTAAGCTTCATCCATTGAATTGCCTCTTCTGTATGCCAAGGCAAATGTAAATTTGCAGGATAAAATGCCATTATATAAATTTCTGCATTAGGAATACTGTCTTTTGTAGTTTCAATAATTTTGCAAAAATTTTCCATCAGATGTGACATCCACTTATCTCCATATCGTGCTTCCGTAATATCATTTGTTCCTATATTGATAAATATCTTCGATGGTTCAAGGTCTAAAAGCAATGTATTAATGTTTTCCAAAAACTCATCTGTATTCAATCCACCAACGCCTCGATTATAAATTACCTCATCAAATCCTTTACTTCTTGCAATTTCACAAATAGGAAACTGTTCCATCAGTGATGAACCTGTAAAAAGAATTTTCCCCTTTAATATGTTCTGATTTAAATAATCAAAATTTTTAATTTTTATCATCTGCTCATTATTCATTGTAATACCCTCTCTTTTTATAATTGATTTTTCCTCTATCAACTAAGCCGGCAAATTATATCGTTATATTTGTCTGTATGAATTTAGATTTATTTTCATTAATGTCTATAATACTATCATATTTCTTTTCCAATAACTACACTTCTCTAATCTTACCTTTAATGCCAAATGTAGTTATTCTCTAGAAAATATTAAAATAAAAGAAATCATTATACTAAAATATTTCTTAGCATAATAGTCTCTTTTACACAATTTATTGTTAAATTAATTCATATTTTTGATTAATTTCACTTAAAATCATCTTTTGTTGATACGAATCAATAATTTGAAATTCTTTATATTTGTCCTACGACTTCTTATTTTAAATATTGAATCATCCGCATAATATATCTTCATTTATACCAAAGGAAATCACATTGATAATGTTCATCAAATTCCACTATATATTTTTCTAATTCAAATTCACTTGCAACAGCCTCTATAACTCTCTGATTATTAATAATTGGATCAATATAAATAATCGCTCTTGCTTCTAACTTGTCCCAAACCACACGTCCTCTTGGATAAAAAATATAGTCGCCTTCAGCAAAATAATCATCATATAATCGGTCATGTCCATAAGAATTATCTAATTTGTCACCTTGTGTTCTAGCTTGCTCAAATGTGCATTTATTGCATATCAATTTGTTATTTATATAGAAAAACGGTCCTAAATACGCCATAACATTTCCTTTCACTTGAATTTTTATGATTATTAAAGGAGTTAAATTTAAACTGTATTTATCTTCAAATCGTATCCTACCAAATCAAGATTCTTATTGTACCAAAATTTACATTCTGTTTCTCCTTCATTATTTATTTTTTTAATTATGTAATATTTATCAAATTTTAAGTATAATGTCGCATAATTAAGAGCTGACTGCATATCATCAAATTTATTCTTATCTTCTGTCATATAGGCTTTGTTTTCCACAAAACACTCTAATTCTGCAAGTTTTCGAATTTTTAGAATTTCATCTTCAATTCCTGCTATATCTTCAACACAAAGAAAATCGTCATCTAAAATCATTAATAACTTATAATATCTTTCCAATATAGGTGTTTCATTATCATAAAATTCTTCCAGAATGACATTCACTATAGTCCCCGACTCAATATCTGCACCTTTCTCATTTTTTGAAAACATAAAATTTTCTATTTTTCTAATTGTTTCATATGAAAACCCTAAAAGTTTCATTCTGTTTGGTAAATACATTTTTTCTATTATAGATTTGTCAGGATTAGCATTGTTCCATTTATCCGGAAATATAATTTTTGTATTCATAATATTCTCTCTTTCTTACATCTGGCTGTTTTTTCATATTTATGCTATATAAATAGTATAAATGAAGCCATGGAACAAAATTATCCCATGGCTTCTTAATTCTAAGAAAACATATATTTATTTTTGTGTTATTACAAACTTTTCATTATAGGTTCTAAATCAAACGTATTTGCATCAAGTATTACATCTCCATTTTCACACAATACTGCAAAGTAGTTTTCATCATACTTATCATCGATCATAACCCACGCATCTGATATTTGATTACAAATTAAGAAGACAGAAGCTTCTTATTATAGAAAATGAAGACACATATTATTCTATGGCAAGATGTTTCAATTCGCCCTTTACTATTGAAGGGGAAACATATACTGGAATCGCATATGGTAGAGGAAATGGTGTAGCTGGAAGTTTTAAAAATTATAAAAAGTGGATTCCAACGGAAAAGTTTGAAAATGTAGAATTTGGTTATTTTGGAGACTTAGATTATGAAGGTATAAAAATATATGAATCTATAAAAAACAATTTATCAGATACCAAAGTTGAAATATGTGTTTCCTTATATCAAATGATGATTTATAAAGCTTGTGAAATTGGAATTAAAAATCTTCCAAATACTAAGGAGAATCAGTTCTGTAGTGATGTATATTTAAATGATTTTTTAGCTATTTCTGCATCTTTAGCTGTTAACATTAGTATTGGTATATTTAAATGATTTTTTAGATAATTTCAATGAAGCAACAAAAAATAATGTCAATCAGGTTTTGGAATCACGTAAATATATTCCACAAGAAAGTGTGACATATGTTGATTTTAGAAATATAAGAGATTCATAAATGGAAAATTAAGGAGTATTTATGGAAAATAAAATTAAAAAAGGTAACGATGAAAAAAAATATAATGAATATATATCGAGAAGGTATTTATGAAAACAAAGAGCGAATCAAAATTCTATCATTCGGCAACAAATTAATGATGAATATTGAAAATGCCAGAAAGACAGATAGCTATAAGAAATTAAAGGTTGCGTTTAGCGATGAGCAAATTTTCAAACTGTGTATTCATTCGATTGATTTTATTTCAAAGTATAACTGTCAGATGGAAGGCATTGGTAACGAATGCACAAATGTGCAATTAGAAATTTTTATTCGCTTATTTTTACAAGATGAGTACATCGTTGACAGTGATGAAGAAACACATTTTTCGGATTCAGACATAAAATATTTAACTCAGTATATAATGGACCAAATACTGTGCGAAAGAATAAACAATGTCGTAGAGTGGCATAATGATTTTAGTGAATATAATCCTAGAATCATCAACTTCATCCAAAGAAAAAAAGAAAAAGGAAATCGCGGTACAAAATTTAGTAAACAACAAAGGAATGGATTTTAAAAAGAAAAAGCGGTAAGGAACTTTCTGTAAATAATTACAAAAAAACTTGTGAAAGCAGAAAATATCTGATAAAATAAAGAATAGACTGGTGGAAGAACAATCCGATTTTCCCACCGGAACAAATTAGTGAAAGAAAGTGGAGCTGATGAATTTTGGACAGTAGCAGCGGATTATCTTACATATTATTGGTGGTTTTAGTGGCGCTTTCGGCGTTTTTCTCCGCATCGGAGACAGCGTTGAACAGCATCAATAAAATTCGGTTGAAGAATATGGCAGATAACGGCGACCAGAGAGCAGCCAAAACCCTGCAAGTTGCAGAAAAATATGAAAGCATGATTTCCACCATCCTGATTGGAAATAACATTGTCAACATCGGTTCGGCATCCATTGCAACCACCCTTTTTACAATCTGGTTGGGGGCAGATAAGGGTGCGGCGATTTCGACCGTGGTGATGACCATCGTTGTTTTGATTTTTGGTGAGGTTTTGCCAAAAAACTATGCAAAAGCCAATGCGGATTCATTGGCAATGACGGTGGCAGGTCC
>ENA-ORTG01000251-ORTG01000251.1-human-gut-metagenome-genome-assembly--contig:-NODE-251-length-58456-cov-13.886012_pt1 | contig 58456 bp, 60 predicted proteins | sample MGYA00241906_ERZ509176 | MGnify/ENA primary metagenome ERZ509176 (study PRJEB26280, sample SAMEA2338811) | human gut metagenome | biome: human gut; feature: human-associated habitat; material: faeces...
CAGTTGAATCGCTACGCTTTTCTCAAATTTACTTTTTAGCTATCTGTTTATTTTAATTTTTAAAACACTTGTTATCCCTTCCACCAAAGATAAATCCCAATCCTGATTTGCCAATTGCATTTATTTCTTTTTCCATCTTTTTCTACATCTTTCCTACCTCTGAAACCAATTAAGCACTCACTCAAAAAGGATTATGGTACAAGAAAACAGTTCCGACAAGTAAAAAAGTAAAGCCTGACAAAGACAACGGAAAAACCTTATGTAGAACAAATCAACAAATTTCTGCTTTACATAACAAGAACGCTTTCTAAAAAGTTTTAGAAGTAGTCAGCAAAGTGGACAAGAAGGACCATTATCAGATAGTTGCACCGGAAGATTAATAATATCGTTAAACAACCTATGCCACTATTGATAAACTAAATATTCTTATGTAGAGATCAGGCAGATACATCTTATCAAAATCCAAATATTACAAATCCAAGTAAACGTATCATATTATTCCTTTTATTACTTACAAAGTAAAAGTCCGGTGAAACTTATAATACTATTGTTACAATTGTGATATTTTTATGCTAATTAGAGTTTAAATTAGAAGAAATGGAAAATAGTTCATTAATATTTTGCCCATATAAGAATATTACCTATATTTGCCGAAAATCAAATGAAAATGAATATATGAAACAGGCTATATTTAAAATAATGCTGCTACTTGCGGTCATCTTTATGAAAATAGAGGTGACAGAAGCAGTTTCATATAATCAGATTTCAAACAAGATACAGACTTCGTCCACAATATCAAATCAGACAAATACAGATGAGTACCTCAATTTTATCCATACGACTTTGGATAAAGCTCATGATTTGTTTAGTACCCTAAATCAGGATAACTATGTATTCAACAATTCGTTGAATGAGCGAGTACTACGTAATGATGAACTAAACATTAATTTTGCATTACGTTTATTATTATTTTATCATTCCCTACGTGAGGTAGGTTTGTTGAAGGACAAGGAGTGCCTTCACCCTTCAACCAACATTCATTGTGTGATTCCTTCATGCGAATACTATGTATTTGCCATGAGAAAAATCATTATTTAGTGGTTTTATAGATTTAGTTGTTTTTCTCTGCTCCGATGCGGTTTGTATCGGAGTAGAATAGAGTTTCTTGCCTCAAATTCTCGAGACAGGCAAGTCATTCATATCTTATTATCTAAAAACAAAATTCTATAAAACTCATAAATTATGAAAACTCATAACTCAAATAAATCATTTAAGGGAATTAAAGCTGCAGGTTTAGTTATCATCGCATGTTTCATTGTTGCTATATGCATCTATCATTTTGTATTTGGGAACCCAGCTAACTTCATGAATAATGACCCTAATAATCATCCACTTCCGGGTAATATGTTAGGCACTATTTATAAAGGTGGAATTATTGTACCTGTAATTCAAACACTCTTACTTACAGTACTTACTTTAAGCGTAGAACGGTATTTTACTATTCGCGCATCTTTTGGAAGAAACAAACTTTCCAAATTCGTAGAGCAAATTAAAGATGCTTTGACCAGAGGCGATATGGAGAGAGCACAAGAGTTGTGTGACAAGCAGCGTGGTTCAGTGGCCAATGTTGTAGGCACTGTTCTTGGAAAATATCGTGAGATGGAAAAAAACAATGAACTAACTAAAGAACAAAAGATTCTTGCCATACAAAAAGAACTGGAGGAAGCTACTGCACTTGAACTTCCTATGATGCAGCAGAATCTACCCATCATTGCAACCATCACCACCTTAGGAACTTTAATGGGATTGTTAGGAACTGTAATTGGTATGATTCGTTCATTTGCAGCACTTTCAGCCGGAGGAGGTACTGATTCCGTTGCTTTGTCTACTGGTATTTCCGAAGCCCTAATTAACACAGCGTTTGGTATCTTGACGGGTGCATTGGCCGTTATTTCCTACAACTACTATACTAATAAGATAGACAAACTGACATATAGTCTTGACGAAGTAGGTTTCTCCATTGTACAGACTTTTGCCGCTACTCATTGATCCTGTCCTAAATCTTCCTCGTGCAGAGAAGAACAGAGGTTTCACAAAAAAAATTCGACTATGAGTAGAGCTAAAATTCAGAAAAAAAATATGTTCATCGACATGACAGCCATGAGCGATGTAACTGTGCTGCTGCTTACTTTTTTCATGCTAACAGCTAGCTTTGTAAAAAAAGAACCTGTCCAAGTTGTCACTCCTGCGTCAATCTCCGAAATAAAAATACCCGAAACGAACATCATGTCCATTCTAGTTGATCCGGAGGGCAGAATTTTTATGAGTCTTGATAAGCAGACTGACATGGCAGCTACGTTAGAAGCTATGGGAAAGGAATATGGAGTTACGTTTACTCCACAGGAGATAAAGAAGTTTTCGTTATTCCAAACTTTTGGAGTTCCAATGAAAAACATGAAATCTTTCCTTTCACTTAGTACAGAACAGCAAGACCGCACCTTAAAGGAGCTAGGAATTCCTTGTGATAGTGTAGACAATCAATTTAAAGCCTGGGTACGTAATGCCCGCGCTACGAATCATGACTTGCGCATTGCTATCAAGGCTGACCAGCAAACTCCATACGTGGTCATTAAAAAAGTGATGAACTCTCTTCAAGATCTTAAAGAAAACAGATACAATCTGATTACTTCTTTAAAATCAGGTCCTGAAGAATAAAGACTAAATGATTATGGCTGAAATTCAAGAAAATAACAATAAAGAAAAGAAAGGCAATAAACAGAAGAAAATGAATATTCGTGTGGATTTTACTCCAATGGTGGACATGAATATGTTATTGATCACATTCTTCATGCTGTGTACCTCTCTAAGCAAGCCACAGACAATGGAAATCAGTATGCCTTCCAATGACAAAAATATCACTGAAGAACAGCAAAATAAAGTCAAGGCCTCTCAGGCACTGACTTTATTGCTGGCCGAAGACGGAAAACTCTATTATTACGAAGGTGAACCGGATTATAAAAATTATAGTTCACTAAAAGAAACAACTTACGATGCCAACGGATTACGTAAATTATTGCTTAGTAAAAATTATGAAGCAGTCAAGAAAGTACGTGAACTAAAAGAGAAAAAAGCAAGACTCGAAATAACAGACGAAGAATGCAAGCTAGAAATAGCTAGTATAAAATCAGGAAAAGATACACCAACTGTCATCATCAAAGCTACAGACAAATCGACTTATAAAAATCTAATAGATGCATTAGACGAAATGCAAATCTGCAGCATAGGGAAATATGTGATTGTTGATATTACAGACGGAGACCTATTCCTGATAAACAACTATCTCTCTCATGGCGAGTTAAGTCAAAGTGCGACAAACAGAAATGTATAACTAAAAAAATGAGGAAAAATGTCAAAGGCTGATTTAACTTCTCTGGAATGGTGTGAACTCATTTTCCAAGATAGAAATAAAAGTTACGGCGCTTATAAAATGCGTCAAGATTTAGGTAAGCGGCAGACAGCGGCTCTAGTTATCGTCACAATTGTAGCATTGGTAGGGTTTACATTGCCACGTCTTATCAGAATGGCTATGCCGGCCCAAAAAGAAGAAATGGTAGAAGTAACCCAACTTTCAGCTTTAGAAGAGCCGGAAATAAAAGAAGAAGCAATTAAAAAGGTTGAACCTATTGCTCCTCCTCCGGCTCTTAAAAGTACCATCAAATTTACGGCACCTGTCATTAAAAAAGATGAAGAGGTACATGAAGATGATGAACTGAAAAGCCAAGACGAATTGACACAAGCCAAAGTACAAATATCCATCGCAGATGTAAAGGGGAACGATGAACTGAACGGGAAAGACATTGCCGACTTGCAGGAAGTCATTACCCAGACTCCGGAAACACAAAAAGAAGAGCCTTACACCATGGTGGAGCAAATGCCGCAATTTCCAGGAGGACCGGCTGAATTGCTCAAGTACATTGCCAGGAACCTGAAATACCCCGTAATAGCTCAGGAAAATGGCATACAAGGCAAGGTCATCCTTCGTTTCGTGGTTTCTGCCCAAGGACATGTGGAAGACGTAAAGGTTCTTCGCTCTTTGGATCCTTATTGCGATAAAGAAGCAATACGTGTTGTAAAGTCACTACCACAATGGATTCCCGGAAAACAGAACGGGCGTAATGTACCGGTTTATTATACTTGTCCTATTATTTTTAAATTACAGTAATTATTAAAAAGTGTATGAAAAAGAAATTAATACTATATCTGTCATGTATACTTATGCTTTCGGCCTGTACTTCTTCTAAGGGAAAAGGACAAGCGGAAACCCTATATTCAGGTGCAATTCGGATTGCAGTAGACGAATCGTTCAAGCCCATCATAGAAGAGGAGCTACAAGTTTATCAGGCACTAAATCCAGAAGCTCTGATTACTCCTATTTATTGTAGTGAGGTCGAAGCTGTCAACTTGTTGCTGAAAGATAGTGTACGGCTAGCAATCACCAACCGTCGGCTTACAGAAAAAGAATTGATTTCTTTTCATACACGCAAATTTTTTCCGGAATCTATCAGATTCGCTTTCAGTGGTATTGCCCTCATTACTCACCGTAGTAACCCAGATTCACTAATAACATTGGAAGATTTCCGGCGGATTGTAACCGGTAAAATTACAAAATGGAAAGAATTGAATCCTCAATCAAAATTAGAACGTATGCAAGTAGTGTTCGACAATCCTAACTCGGGAACAGTACATTATGTCATTGATTCAATCTGTCAAGGAGAAGCTCTTTCTGACTCACTAAGAGCCTTGAAAAATAATGAAGAGGTAATTGATTATGTAGCAACAACACCTGATGCTATTGGTATTATTGGTGCCAATTGGATAAGGAACAAGGCAGATACAACTCACCTTTCCTTTAACCAAAAGGTTAGAGTCTTATCGGTATCCGATAGTACCCAAGCTACCTCTAACAACAGCTACAGGCCTTATCAGGACTATCTGGCTCTAAAAATGTACCCGATGACACATGAGGTATATATTCTTATTAACGATCCTAGGGGAGCACTTCCTACTGGACTGATGACTTTCCTTACCGGAGAACGTGGACAGCGGATTATCCTTAAGTCTGGTTTGGTACCAGCTACACAACCAGTCCGAATTATAAACGTAAAAGATGATTTCTAATTTTAATAAGTAACTTAACCTATGATAAAAAATAAAGTCTTATATCTGATATGCAGCGGATTAATATACTCCACTTCATACTGTTTTGCCCAGGAGAAACTAACTGCTGAAACCCAACAGGAAATAGCCCAAATTGCAGCTGGTATCAATAAAACACCGGAAGCAGCAAACAGAGGATTCAACGAATTACTAAAGGGCAAAAATAAAAAAAACATCTCCTTACTAGTTGCGATAGGCAATGCTTATCTGAGTCATAATTGTTTAAGCGAAGCACAAGCCTATGCCTCCAATGCGATGAAAATCAATTCTAAATCAGCACTTGTATATATGTTGGCTGGCGACATTGCTTTAGCGCAAAAAAATGTTGGAATGGCATGTGGATACTATGAGCAGGCCATCCTATTTGACACTAATTGCTATGATGCCTATTTCAAATACGCACGTGCCTATCTCGGAGTGAATCCTCAACTGTCTATCGAAATGTTGACAAAATTGAAAGCAAATCACCCTGAATTATCTGAGGTAAACCGAGAATTAGGTAATGCATATTATCAAGCCCAGAATTATAGTAAAGCCAAATCTGCTTATGACGAATTCATGCAACAAGGCACTCCCAATGCGCAAGATTACAGCCGTTATGCCATGCTTTTATATCTAAATAAAGATTACATACAGTCACTAAGCTCTGTAAACAAAGGACTTATCATAGAAAAGGATAACCATCTTTTGAAACGTTTGCGAATGTACGATTTATATGAGACAGGTGCCTACAAAGAAGGACTTGAAGCCGCCGATGTATTTTTCAACGGCCAGGAAGAGAGCGATTATGTGTATTTGGACTTTTTGTATCATGGCCGTCTGTTACAAGCAAATGGGCAAAACGAAGAAGCGATACAATGGTTTGAAAAAGCGGTTAAAGCTGATACATCACATGAACATCCAGAAATTATAAAAGAGGCGTCTGCAGTTTATGAAAAGTTACAGAATTATCCCGAAGCTATTCATCTATATTTACTTTATTTAGATGAATTGAATGGAAAAGCAGAAGTAAGTGACAGATTCTTGCTCGGAAGATTGTATTATATGGCGGCAGGAAGCAATACGGCGAATGAATTAGAAAAGAAATCTTATCTTAAAAAAGCCGATGAAATATTTGCTGAAATATCTCAACGTGTACCAGACAATTATCTTGGCTATTTTTGGAGAGCCAGGACTAATGCTATGGCCGATTCTGAAAGTACAGAAGGACTAGCTAAACCCTACTATGAATCGGCTTTGGCATTATTAGAAACGAAAGCAGACGCTTCGAAATCACTCATCATAGAATGTGAAAGTTATCTGGGCTATTACTATTTTTTGAAGAAGGACTATGAACAATCTAAGGTATACTGGAATAAAATTCTCCAGTTAGATCCTGAAAATGTAATAGCTAAACAAGCACTACGAGGATTATAAATTATCTATATCTTTTTATTTATAATAAGAACAAAATTTATGGAAACCTTCAATTTATCACAATCATATCCCACTCAAGATGTAAAAAAACAGACGAGTTTCCTCACAATAGGCTATTCAATATGTTTGCTTGCTCTTGGTATCAGTCTATTTTTCTTGCCTGTAAACCAGTCGGAGTCCAATGTTGATGCATTAAGAATTGTTACCGGAAGTATACTTATAGGTATTTCAGTCTATTTTTTAAGCTTTCGAGTTCGTTATCAGGCTTATGTAAAAACAGGTAGTCGGATATGCAAAAAAAATTTGATATTCAAAAAAGAACAGTTCTATATATTAGAAAAATACCTAACAGAATATTGTGACTTTCCTGCCATACCAGAAGAAGAACAACGGCTATATTTACTGGTAGTTCATTCAAAAGATAATCAATATGTTGTATTTCAAGTGTTGAGCTACATTACTTTTTTATATGAACCAGTTATAGAACCGTGTTATCTTAAACAAGAACAGGCAGTTACATTTATGAAAACTCTACATAAATCACATGGATTTCTTTATTGACATTTTCTTGCATATAGATCAATATCTTATAACCTTCATACAGGAGTATCATGAATGGACATATCCCTTGCTGTTCTCAATCGTCTTTTGTGAAACCGGACTTGTAGTCCTGCCATTTCTGCCCGGAGACTCTCTTCTGTTTGCCTCCGGTGCAGTGGCATCACTTTCAGAGATACCGTTAGAACTTGATTGGTTAATGCTAACCTTTTCCACAGCAGCCATGTTTGGTGATTCCTGTAACTACTTAATTGGACTTTATTTCGGAAAGAAATTGTTCACAAAACTGAATTCAAAAATTTTCAAACAACATTATATAGAGAAGACCCATTATTTTTTTCATAAATATGGTAAAAAAACAATCATTATTGCCAGGTTTATTCCAGTGATACGTACTTTCACACCGTTTGTTGCTGGAATGGGAAATATGAATTATTACACATTTTTGATTTATGATTTCATTGGTACAATTATCTGGGTTTCTCTATTTTGCATAACAGGTTATTTTTTCGGAAATATTCCTTTTGTACAACAAAACTTTGAAATACTCGTGATAGGCATCGTGTTAATTTCACTCTGCCCTGCTTTCATTGAATATATACGAATAAAAAATAAACAGACAACAATATGAAAAATTCTCTGTTAAGCCGATTTATACCCAAACAAAACAAATTTTTCCCATTATTAAACCAATTATCACAAATTGTACTTAACGCTTCCAGACTCCTAATTGACAGCATGGAGTATGATACACCAGAAAAGCGACAAGAATTTTATCATAATATTAAAGCCCTAGAAAAAGAAGGAGACCAAATGATTCAACGAATTTTCATGGAACTCGGTCAGACTTTTATCACCCCCTTCGATAGAGAAGACATACATGACCTAGCTTCTTCCATTGATGATGTAGTAGACCGAATTCATAGCGCTTCAAAACGGATTGCCATCTACAATCCATATACTATCTCAAACAGTGGAAAAAAATTAGCCATTCTCATTTTACAAGGGGCATCGCTTATCTGTAAAGCTATGAATAATTTGGAAACACTCAACAAAAATTCATCAAAACTGAAAGACTATTGTTCACAACTTCATGAAATAGAAAATCGGGCAGATGAAGTCTACGAATTGTTTATCATGCAGTTATTCAATGAAGAAATGAACGGCATAGAATTGATAAAAACAAAAGAAATCATGCAAGAGCTAGAAAAGACAACAGATGCCGCAGACCATGTCGGTAAAGTTCTCAAAAACATCATTGTAAAATATGCCTGAAAAAAAAGACATAGAATATGGATTTACTCATTACCATTATTGTGTTGGCACTACTTTTCGACTATATCAATGGCTTTCATGATGCAGCCAATGCAATAGCTACCATTGTATCTACCAAAGTATTGACTCCGCTTCAAGCTGTAATTTGGTCAACTTGCTTCAATTTTATGGCATTTTTTATAGCCAAATACCTCATCGGTGATTTCGGCATTGCAAATACCGTATCGAAAACAGTTCATGAACAATACATCACTTTACCTATAATTTTATCAGGAGTAATAGCTGCTGTTATTTGGAATTTGTGGACCTGGTGGAGAGGAATTCCCTCTTCTTCATCTCATACACTTATAGGTGGATTTGCAGGAGCCGCAATTACAGCTTATGGATTCCGTGCCATTCAAAGTATAGTCATACTAAAAATCGTACTTTTTATCTTCTTAGCTCCTATTATAGGTATGCTTGTAGCTTTCATATTCACTCTGATAGTGTTTAACTTATGTCGAAAGGCCCACCCTCACACCGCAGAAAAATGGTTTAAGAGATTACAACTATTTTCTTCAGCCTTATTTAGTATTGGACATGGGTTAAACGACTCCCAAAAAGTAATGGGCATTATTGCAGCCGCACTGATAGCAGCCCACTCACAAGGTATCGGTATGGGGGTGAATAACATAGCAGATTTGCCAAACTGGGTAGCTTTTTCGTGTTTTACTGCAATCTCATTAGGAACAATGTCGGGAGGCTGGAAGATAGTACGTACAATGGGAAATCGAATTACCAAAGTTACCCCTTTAGAAGGTGTCATTGCTGAGACTGCGGGTGCATTCACTCTTTATTTTACAGAATACCTAAAGATTCCGGTAAGTACTACCCATACCATATCAGGAGCCATTATAGGAGTAGGTGCTACCCGTCGTTTATCAGCAGTTCGCTGGGGTATTACCCGAAGCTTAATGACAGCTTGGACCCTTACGATTCCGATAAGTGCGATACTCGCTGCAACTATTTATAGCCTTATATCATTATTAACCTGATCTTACTGAAATATCAATACTATCTAATAAAGTAAAAGTTAAAACCAGATTGAGTAACTAAAACATCTTATGCATAACACAATCATATCTTAATTAGTAGCATTATGAGCTTTAATATAACAAAAACAAAACAGAAAAGAGTAGTCATTGTAGGAGGAGGATTCGGAGGGTTGAAACTGGCAAACGAACTACATCAGTCAGGCTTTCAGGTAGTCCTAATTGACAAGAACAATCATCATCAGTTTCCACCACTTATTTATCAGGTAGCCTCTTCCGGACTGGAACCCAGTTCTATTTCGTTTCCATTCCGAAAATTATTCAATAGACATCAGAATATTCATTTCCGCATGGCAGAAGCAAAGCAAATATGTCCAGACAAAAAAATTCTTCAAACCTCTATCGGAAACATTGATTACGATTATCTGGTACTGGCAGCAGGCACAACATCCAACTTTTTCGGGAACAAACAAATCGAAGCGGCAGCCATGCCCATGAAAACTTTGTCAGAAGCAATGGGATTAAGAAATACCTTGCTCAGCAACCTGGAACGAAGTGTCACGTGTGACACCACTCAGGAACGACGAGAACTGCTAAACGTAGTCATAGTAGGCGGAGGAGCTACGGGTGTAGAAATAGCTGGAGCCATAGCCGAGATGAAACGTTATATATTACCCAAAGATTATCCGGAGATCGATCACAGTGACCTGCACATTTTTTTGATTGAAGCTGGCAACCGCCTGCTTTCGGGTATGTCCGTCAAATCTTCCCGGAAAGCAGAAGAGTTTCTCCGCCGTATGGGAGTGAATATTTATCTAAATAAAAGAGTTACAGACTTTGTTGCACACAAAGTGATATTAGAAGATGGGATGGAAATCCCGACACAAACTTTTATATGGGTCAGTGGTGTACGAGCTAATGAAATAGGTAATCTATCTTCCGAAGCTATCGGACATGGAGGACGCATCCTGGTAGATGCCAATAATCAAATAAAAGGGATGAATCATGTTTTCTGCATTGGTGACCAATGCTTGATGACAAGTGATAAAAACTATCCCAAAGGACATCCACAATTGGCACAAGTAGCCATCCAACAAGGAAAACTTCTAGCCAAAAATTTAAAAAGGCTGGAGAAAGGGAAGGTAATGCAGCCGTTTCACTACAAAAATCTAGGCACCATGGCTACAATAGGCCGAAATAAGGCTGTTGCAGAATTCAAAACAATCAAGACACAAGGATGGTTTGCCTGGATACTGTGGCTAGTAGTTCATTTGCGGTCCATTTTGGGAGTTCGCAACAAAATCAATGTGTTATTAAACTGGATATGGAGTTATCTCACATATGACCAGTCACTACGTCTTATTATTTACGCACAAAAGCCCCCAAAAATGAGAGAAAAAGAAAATCAAGAAAATAATATACAACACTAATATAATCAGCAAATAACAAGTAAGGCTGTCATATGGCAGCCTTTTTCTTATTAAAGATCCTATCAACAACTTAATCGTATTATCAATTGACTTTACATGATAAACATAAGTCATCCCAAACATCCCCATCAGAACGCAATGAGTCAACAGCTCCCGAAAGCTGCTGACTCATCACCTTGCCTGTCTTAAAACCGTGTTTTCTTGAAAACCTCGATACGATTCTTGATATTCTTTTCCAAACATTCCTTATACAGCCACGGCTCAGCGCTATGAAAATCACCTACATTAAGGAAGCCCATAATCGGAGCATATTCACTGCCACTGTAACCTTTTACTACCAGCACCTTTTCCTTTTGCGCCACGCTCACCGTAATCGTGTCGTGCAAGGTAGCCGGTACATCATCCGTACGCCAGTTCACTGGGTTGATGCAGAAAGCACATGGAGCAGCTACCACAGGCTGAATATACTTCACATCGCTGACAGAATTATAACATATCGTTACACCGATGTCATCGGGCCCCTGGGCAGCCTTAATATTGGTAGAAGTCAACGTATCGTCAGGTGTAACCTTGTAACCCAGTACATAAGCTGCCACCATCTGTTGGTATACATCCTTAGGCATTATCTTCAACAGTTCGACAACCGCCTTGCCACCCTGACTGAATCCAGCCAGTACAAACGGACGGTTCTTCGGACGATTCTTCAGAAAGGTTTCGAATGCGTTACGGACATCTTCAAAAGCGATTTTAAAACGACTGTTGATAATGTTCTCATCGCGGGTAGCCCATCCTTCAATCGTGATATGCCGGTAAAAAGGAGAGTAAAAGTTATTATCCTTACCCATATAGGCAGCTACCCCCGAAATTTCTTTCGTCATGTCATCCCGATGCTTCTTGTTGTAAACATCCGCATAGTGAACCGTTTCGCCACTATCCGTCTTCCAGTCAGTCTCCCAAGTCGATACGATGTAGAACACGTCGGCATTTTTCCCCGTTTTATCGTTCTTCTCGGTATGCCAGAAAGTCGGATCGGAATAATCGGGTGCCTGAGGAATATACTCTTCCGACTCTGTTTTGTTACATCCCGAAAACAGCATGCAGAACAAAAAGGCCACGACATAACCTAAACGGATATTCTCCCTTTTATTGAAACAAATTCTATTCATAAGATTTCTAGTTAGATTATTCACTGATGCAAGTTCTGATTCCTTCTTCTAAATTTTAAAATTAAGAATTTTCAAAGTAGAAAATAAAGATGATTGCTATACCTTCAGCGCTCAAAGTTATAGAGATTTATGGTATAGCAGTATAACTTGTACAAAGAATTTATATCGCGATAAGAAAAGACATGATTTAAAACAAGAATAAGTACCCTCCCAATATAACTCGATGAAGTAAAACGTTCGTTGAAAAAAGCCAAATCTGACACTATCCCGACAAAGAAAAAGTTTGTTCAGCTGCCAGTAAATTTTTAAATTTGTACTACGAGATAAAAACAGAAACAGATAAAATATAAATAGAACATTATGAAAAAGATTCTAATCATATCAGGACATCCCGATTTAAATGATTCATTTGCCAACAAAACAATCCTGGAAGAAATCCATAAGTTACTGCCGGAAGCAGAAATTGTCTACCTCGACAAACTCTATCCCGATTTTCGTATTGATGTACCGAAAGAACAGGAACGTCTGCTCCATGCCGACATCATCGTACTGCAATATCCGCTGTTCTGGTATACTGCGCCTTCCCTGTTACACCGCTGGATAGAACAGACTTTCACCCACGGATTTTCACATGGCAAATCGGGCGACAAGCTGAAAGGGAAACAACTGGTTCTATCCTTCACTTCCGGCGCACCCGAAGAAATGTACAGCTACGACGGTCCACAACAGCACCCTATCGATGACTTCCTGACTCCCTACAAACAAATGGCCAATCTTTGCGGACTGCAATGGTGCGGCTATGTATATAGCGGAGGACTTTCGTATGCCAATCGTCAAGATGAAACAAAACTTGCACAGATGAAAGAGAAGTCTATCCGACATGCTCATCTGCTGGTAGAGAAGCTGAAAGATCTATAATTGGATGTTCACAAAATAAAAGGGTTCATTCAACTATATTGGCTAAAAACAGTAATGCCATTATACTGAAACGAACCCTTTTTGCAACCTTATACTATTAACGGATGAAATGAGTTGGAGTCCACGGCTCACTTGGAGGTATAGGTTCCCCACCCTGTTTCAGATTCTTCAATAACCACGCCATGTTTCTTCCTAACGTACGCATGGTCTGCAAACCCTCTATATCCTGAGTTGCTTCACCAGGCAATCTACCGTGCACGCTGTTCCAGTATTGTGATGATACAACAGGCATATTGTTGATAGTAAAATACTTGTTCAGGCGGTCGAATGTAGCACTGGCTCCCCCGCGGCGGCATACAGCTACCGAAGCAGCAGGCTTATAGGCAAGCAGATTTCCGGCCGAATAAAACAAGCGGTCGAGCAAGGCGCAAAGCGAACCGTTGGGACCTGCATAATATACCGGTGATCCGATAACGATGCCATCCGCCGTTTCCAGTTTCTCCCTAATCTTGTTATACAATTCATCCTTGAACACACACCGTCCCAGTTCTCTACAGCGACCACAGGCAATGCAACCCTGCACCGCTTTAGTCCCGATAGACACAATTTCTGCTTCCACTCCATTAGCCTCTAATGCCTTTGCCACTTCCGACAAGGCAATGAATGTATTCCCTTCCTTATGAGGACTTCCATTAATAAGTAAAACCTTCATATTTCTTTTTATGTTTGACTTTCTACAAAGATAATGGGTTTTGAAGGATTTTGAATAATCTAAATTACTCCTCATTCTACCCCAATTACCGATATACTGATTTTTTCCAGCCTCATCCTTAAACCCTTTCCTCACAGCTTCGACTGATTGAACCTTATTTTTTTCGTTTGCAGTTCACCGAGGTTTTCGTACTTTTGCAGGAAAAATCTGGATGATTCGTCATCACCCTTCGTCTGTTCCTGAAGAGGAAACGTTTCACCAAAGATTACAAAACCGAAAAACAAAGAATTAGCATAGAGAGCAATGAAAAATAAAATCATCACCTTATCTGCATGGATTGCAGCACACATCACTCTCATCGTGGTACTGGTGACTGTCGTGGCACTCTTTCTCCCTTCCTCATTCAACTGGATAAGCACTTCAGCCATCACGCCGATGCTGGGCGTGGTAATGTTCGGCATGGGACTGACACTGCGCCCGTCCGACTTCAAGCCCGTCCTGCAACACCCTAAAGACATTCTTATCGGCGAACTGGCACAGTTTCTCATTATGCCTTCCCTGGCGTGGCTACTCAGCAAGTTGCTAGCCCTGCCCGAAGAGCTTGCCCTAGGTGTAGTTCTCGTAGGATGCTGTCCGGGAGGTACGGCAAGCAATGTCATCTGCTATCTGGCCAAAGGCGATGTTCCTCTGAGTGTAGCAATGACCGGCGTTTCCACCCTGCTGGCACCCGTCGTCACACCTGCCCTCGTATGGCTGTTGGCCGGCGAATCGGTCGACGTAGACATTGCCGGCATGTTTTTAAGTATTGTACAAGTGGTAATTGTTCCCATCGTACTGGGGTTTGCCGCTAACCATTACTTCGGACAAACAACCCGACGAATCGTACCGCTGCTACCCATGATTTCCACATTGTCCATCGCATTCATCATCGGTATCATCGTAGCACACAACTCTGCCAGTATCCTTACATGCAGTCTGATTGTAGCCGTGGCAGTAATCCTGCACAACGTACTCGGACTAGCCTTAGGCTACGGACTTACTGCCCTGACCGGAAGCGAGCCGTCCAAGCGGTCGGCCATTGCTATCGAAGTGGGCATGCAGAACTCCGGACTGGCCACTTCGCTGGCTACTACCCATTTTGCCATGTTCCCTATGGCAGCCGTTCCCGGAGCCATGTTTTCCGTATGGCACAACTTCTCGGGCAGCATCGCAGCACAGATTTTCAGGAAGCAAGCGGACCGCAAGCAAAATAAAGCCTGAAGAACTTACGTTCAAACATGCCAAACACCTATTTTTTCAGTCAATACATGCGGAAAGCTGAAAAGAAACCTATAACTTTGAGCGAGGTTAAAAAAGACAATAAACCATGAAGAAAGTAATTGTAATTTCAACCAGCCTACGCACGGGTTCCAACAGCGACATGCTTGCTGACCGATTTATAGACGGTGCTCTTCAGGCAGGCCACGAAGTTGAAAAGATTTCCCTGATTGGAAAAAACATACAGTTCTGCCGCGGATGTCTGGCATGCCAGAAGTTAGGCAGATGTGTTATCAAAGATGATGTAGATGCTATCATGCAGAAAGTACTGCATGCGGATGTCATCGTATGGGCTACCCCGATCTATTATTTCGAAATGAGCGGACAGATGAAAGTACTCATCGACCGTATGAATGCTTTGTATAATCTGGATTATCAGTTCCGCGACGTATATATGCTGACCACAGCCGCCGAAGAAGAACCGGAAGTTCCCCAACGCGCAGAGGCAGGTCTCACAGGCTGGATCGATTGTTTCCCGAAGAGCCATTTGGCCGGTACATTGTTCTGTGGCGGAGTGACTACCCCTCGCAGTATCAGCGGAAACCAGAAACTGGAGGAAGCCTACGAAATGGGACTTCATTGCTAAAAACGACATAACGAAGACAAGCAAGACCGAGAAGAATCGGAAACGTGCTTACTTCTCAACCAATAACAAACAAAAATACACAATAACTATGGAAACATTTTACGATGTAATAGCTGGCGATCAGCTCGTGCTGGTCGATTTCTTCGCAACCTGGTGCCAACCTTGCAAAATGATGCACCCCGTCCTGCAACAAGTCAAAGAGGTATTGGGCGACCGTATCCGTATCATCAAAATCGACGTAGATACACATGCCGCACTGTCCCAGCAGTATCAGATCCAGTCCGTCCCCACCCTCATGCTGTTCCGCAAAGGAGAAGCACTTTGGAGAGCGAGCGGTGCAATGCCGAAAGCTGAACTGTTGTCAACCATCGATCCTTTTTTGCAATAACCCACAAGTAAAGACGGAACGATAATGAACGAAGAAATTACCCTGCGCGACGTAGCCGACTATCTGGATCGTATCGGCATTCAGTTTATGGCTACCATCGGACTCGACGGCAAGCCCAAGGTACGCCCTATGCAATACATGATACTGGAAGACGATAAACTCTGGTTCTGTACCAACGCAAAGAAAGAAGTGTATGCCGAGCTTCAGGCAAATCCCGCTCTCGAACTTTGCGGATGCAAGCTGGAAAAGAACGAAATACAAACGCCCTGGATCCGTTTCTCGGCCGAAGCAGTCTTCGAGGAACGACAGGATATCCGCGATGCCATCATCGAGAAGAGTGCCATCGTACACGAACTTTATAAAGATATGCGCACCAATCCCGTCTTCAAGGTGTTTTACCTGAAGCACATCGACGGCTGGATGACCAATTTAGGCAACGTAAAAGGACTGGAGAAAAAAGCCGATTTTGCCAAGCCCATCCATTTTCAGTTCTGAAAAAACTTCCTGTAAAGTATCCTTCCCGTCATTTTATCCGAGATTCCGAAAGATTTTCGATTACCTGCTTGAAGAACGCGACAAAAGACCGTTTTCCTGAATCTCGAAGTTCACGAAACATCGGTAAGCAACCGACTGTATCCCGTCAATAACTCCGGTTCCGGATGTCGATTGTCACATCCATATAGCTCCGTAGTCCCTCTATGTAATCAGCATAGAGCACTTCCACGTCCTGTCCCTTCAGCACGTGACACTTACCGCACAGCTCACAGTTATGCAGGCATTTCCACTCATCGAGCACATACGCCCGACGCTCTTCTTTTGTCGATTGTTCTATTGAAGGAGGTATCATAAAACTAAGCAAAAACATCAAGGACATGATATCATTTCAGACAATACTTTCTTTCCATTAACAAAAGTCTCAACTAAGATTTTAGAAGGTCTCAATGCATCTCCTTCATAAAATAAGCGTCTAGTTGATTCTACCTTCTTATTTTCAGCTAAAGCCTTCTGCATTATCCCTTCTTCTCGAATTTCCAGTTTTCTCCAAGCCCCATTCCGTTGCCATGTATTATCCATAGGTACTAGATTGATTGTTTCATTTATTCCCCCTCTATTATGTTGAAAAATATGTCCAGCATCATCTTTGTTTGTTCCACGTCCTTGTTTCATTCGTTGGACATTATCTCTTCTCACATTATCCAACTCTGTCTTATATGAAACAAATTGATCGGTGTAAACTGCCTTCCCTGTAATTGTTCTTTTTAGGCGATCTGTTTCGAAAATATACTTTCCGTCATCTATTATATATTTTTTATTTGGCAGAAGATAATCCAAAAAAAGATTAGGTGCTTGATTCGCAGCGTTTTTCGCACAACCGGAATAGGCTCTTACGGTATTACCCTTAATTATTATAGCCGTATTACTAGCTTCTGGTCGAAGATTATATACGATTAATTCCCCCCGTTCTCCTATTTCACATACAAACTTGTTCCAATAAGAGTCTTGGAGCGGCCCTCCTTTTTTCATCATTTCTTTAATAACGTTATACACTTCAGGATTCTTCCGTGACAAATAAATTAAAGCATCGTCTCCTTCTTTCCGAAGCACTATCTTAATATTTCTTCTTAGATTTGACTTGGATTCCAGTTTCGAAACATCATTTTTAAATTTTTTCCCCTTTAAGGCAGATTTATAATTGGACTTGCTCATCTTATTTCTTACAAAACTTAATCGTGTATGAGCAAGTTTAGATACCACTTGCTTATTCCCATATTCAAAAAAAGATTTTATTCCATCCTTTTTCATCTGAGCCTCGATATGTTCACGTATTTTTTTCTTAAACGCATGATTTACAGCAGCTTTCTCTACCGCATTACGGCCATAAGTCTTTGCCTCTTTTTTAACCGACTTTTTTACTGTTTTTTGGACGACTCCTTTACTTATTTTTTTTATGACAGAACCAACCTGAGCAGGAACAGGTGAACATACAATGAAACCCAATAATATGAGAAATATTGTTCTTAGAAAAAAATGATGTAACCTCATAAAGCGACTGAAATAAGATTATACAAAATTTGATTACTACTTTCAATTCTATCTAATACCGCATTCTGAACAGTCTGAAAGTATTGTTCTTCTATCTTATCATTAATTTCCTCCACACAAACAGAAAGCAGTTGTTCTTCTGGTCCAATTTTTTCATCTTCTATATCTTGATACAAGTCATACATATCATAACTTGTATTTCCTATCTCATAGATAACAGATCCCACACCACCCGTAAGTACACCAATAGCAACAGGAGCCGCATAATCTTTTATGAGTTCAGTCGTCATTGACATTTTTTCTCCCGTGGTAAAATCATCTACTTGATCTAAAACATCACTTGATATATTTATGGATATATGTGGTATATCTATTTTTAAACTCTTCCTGATTTTACGTCCTGTAACTGAATAAAGGTAGTCTTCCTGGAACTTACAAATACTATCCAAATAGGCTTTTACATATTTATTCATATGCTCACTGTAAGACTGGGTATGAATATGTTTCTTCCACAATTCCTTAAAATCTTTTCTATCTTTTCCTAAAAAGAATGACAATTTTCGATAATTTAAAAATCCACCCGCATATTCGTCAATCACATTTTCCATATCGTCTGTCACCATTGAATTCAATTCAATTTCCATTAAAGGCAAAACTTCTTGCTTAAATATTTGTTTTTGCAGATGTGCATTATTTAAAATTTCTGTATGGATATCTTCCAAATATATTTTTCTGACATCATTAAAATAACTTTGCATAATTTCTTTCAAAGGAGTATTTTTGAGAGCCGCATTTACATTCTTCAATTCATTATAACTACAACTCATAACAGCAGGAAGAATAGAATCTCTATAGAATGAATCTAAGAAGCTATATGTAAACCGATTTTTTGCATAAAAACTAGCTCCCTGCCCTGGAGACATCTCAAGAAATTTCTGCATGGCATTCTCTCTAGTAAATGGCGTTTCTGAATTTCTGTTACCACAAGACGTAACAAAGACTAAAATTAAAATTAAATGAAAAAAGTTTCTCATATTGACTTTAGGCATATTCAATCAAGTAATATTTATAGGGTTTTAAAATCTCAATAGAAGGTCTAAGTAATCATCTACAAATTGTAAAATTACAAAAATAAGCAGAATATTCTATATTTTTATTTTTCTGACTTTTCTATTTTGAATTAAAAGTTTCCACAAAAAATCATGTAAATTTTACGAAATATATAGAAAAATGCATATCTTCCCCTAAGAATAAACAATAAACTGAAGTCATGCTACAAGAACCCATACACTCCTGTCCCGAACTGATTGATTACATTCGCGAAACTGGTTTCCTGCCCCTGCTCTCCATGGGCATCCCCGGCTGGTCGGCCGAAGAAGTTACCGACGAAGAGTGCCAGTACACCCAACTGCCCGACGGAGGCTGGGAATGGCCGCTTTGGGAATGGAAAGGCTCCATCCTGCAAGAAAGCGGCTGTGCCTACGGTAAGTTCTTCAAGAGTAAAGCCACATTCATCAGCCGTGAGTGGTGGCCCGACTTCTGCAATTACCGGCGAAGCATCTTCCCCTATCCGGAAGAAGGAAGCATTGAAGAAACGATTCTCGACGTACTGAAAATGGAAGGTCACCTCATTACCCGCAAACTACGTGCTGCGTGCGGATTCACGGGCCCGAAGATGCGCAGCCGTTTCGATGCCTACATCACCCGACTACAGATGGGCGGCTACATCGTAACAGAAGATTTTATCTACCCCCGCGATCGTCACGGACGCGAATACGGCTGGGGCTGGTCCCTGCTCACTACCCCCGAAGCCCTTTTCGGACGAGAAGCCTGTCATCCCGACCGTACTCCACAAGCGTCATACGAGCGGATGCTCGACCAGTTCCGAAAAATCCTGCCCGACGAATCCGAAAAAGTGTATCAGTCTTTGCTGGGATAAAATCCTAAAAAACGACAATATTATTCCTTCTCGATATACCCCTCCTGATCATAGCCCCGATGATACTGATGAATACAGGCAACCAGCTCCTTCAGACGCGAATCGGTTACCTGCATGCTTCCATATCTCTTAAGCTGATCGTTGTATCTTTCCCTGCTTCCCAATGCTATCCGATGTTCATAATCCGCCGGAATCAGGAAAGAAGCTCTCTCCCCCAAATATGAATAGAACGATGTAAGATAAATATGAATGCCCGCCAAGTCGAGGTCGCCAAAATGAATATACCGGTTAGGAATACTTTGTAACCAGTCGAGCAAGTCATTGCTCTGCTCCTGCGGATAACGGGACACAAAAAGCAGCTTCACCCCGTCGGGTACAACCGAACTGAAAAGCTTTTTCTGAGCCGATACATACCTGAAGTTTTCGGGATTCTCAATACCTACTATCACCACATCTTCCGGAATCGCAAAGTTCCAATAATCGTAGATAAAATCAAAAGCCCCCTCCAGCGGTAAAATCGTTTTAGGACACCCGTTTACAGTTGCTGGTATCGGCTGATAACTATTCACCAGAAAGCCAAAAAAGGTACGCTTTTCCTTGGTTTTTGAATTACCCGTTACAGCCACCTGAACCGACCGGTCCGGATTGTCCGACAACAACAACTCACGATACTGTTCCAGATTCCGGATATCGTATTTGTTGGACAAATGCTCACGAAAAGCCTGCCCGTCTATTGCACGCACACGCTTCCTGCTACCGTTCGACACAATCAGGAGTACTCCATCCGCCACCATCTGCTCTATCCAGTCCCCTTTCAGACTACTTGCCGGCAACGCTTCCCCACCCGCCAGACAAATAAATTTATCCATAAGTGCTACAGTCTTTTTCATTTATCCATCCGATTTATTTTCTGAAACAAAGATATTCACGACAGCCAAATTTACAGAAAATATCAATCACACATACATTCCACCAATTTTTATATAACTTTGTCCTCGTAACAAATCACATAAAAAACCTACCACCATGATAAAGATATATGGAATGCAGACATGTCCCGACTGCACATACGTAGAAGAACAAGTCAAAGGAAACAGCCGCTACGAAATCATCGACATCGGCCAGCATGTAAGAAACCTCAAGGAATTCCTGAAACTCCGCGACCATAACCCTGTGTTCGACGCAGCAAAGAAAAGCGGAGCTGCCGGTATCCCCTGCTTCGTACTGGAAGACGGCACAGTAACCCTTACCCCCGAAGACGCCGGACTACAGTCACGTCCAGTCAGCGAAGGAGCTACATGTAACATCGACGGAAGCGGTTGTTGAAAATGAAGCCAAAAGTTATTTTCCTCCACGGCTTCTTTGCCTCCGGCGCATGCACTCCTGCTCAGGCATTGAAAGAAGGCCTCAGCAGCAAAGCACAAGTCTTGACACCCGACTTGCCCCTGCATCCTCAAGAAGCACTGACCTTCCTTCGCCGGCTATGCCAACAAGAAGCCCCCGATGTACTCGTCGGCAACAGCAACGGTGCCTTTCTTGCGCAGATAATAGCTACCGAAAACAATCTCCCTGCCCTGCTCGGAAATCCGTATTTCGAAATGACCAAATTCCTGACCGAACGCATCGGCCCCCATAAATACAAGTCACCTCGTGCCAACGGCAACCAGCATTTCGTCATCGACCAGCCCCTGATTGATGAATTTGCCGAAGTACAGCTCCATCAATGGGACCACTACCAGCCCGCAAACCGCGAACGTATCTGGGGAATCTTTGGAGAGAACGATCATCTGGCCCACTACGAGCCCCTCTTCCTGAAATACTATCCCCACGCCTGGCATTTTCCGGGTGCCCATACCCCTACGGCCGAAGAAGTACAAAAGTATTACATTCCGCTCATCGAAAAACTCTTAACCCTCTAACCCCATGCACATCATTCTGGCCATCGATTCATTCAAGGGCTGCCTCACTTCCGAAGAGGTAGAAGCTATCTTCGCCCAGTCACTGACCGCCCGTGGAGCAACGGTCCGTTCACTTCCCATGTCCGACGGAGGCGAAGGCATGCTCGAAGCTTTTATCTCGGCCCTGCACGGACAAATCGTTTCTGCCGAAGTACACGACCCGCTGATGCGTCCCCTCCTCGCCAGTTACGGCATAGCCCCCGATGGAACAGCCGTCATCGAAACAGCCAAAGCCTGCGGACTGACGCTGATGACTCCCGAAGAGCGCAATCCGCTGATAGCAACGACATACGGTGTAGGCGAACTTATAGCCCACGCCCTGCGCCGGGGATGTAAAAAATTCATTATCGGACTGGGAGGCAGCGGAACCAGCGATGCCGGAAAAGGCATGCTTCAGGCACTAACCGACAGCTTCGCTCCCCACGCCACCATACACGACGTGCTGTCCCGTGAAACAGCCGGATGCCAGTTCACGCTGGCCAGCGACGTACGCAATCCCCTCTGTGGCAAAGAAGGAGCCGCCTTTATCTTCGCTCCCCAAAAAGGAGCTACTCCCCAAATGGTAGAAGAGCTGGACCGCCGCGCCCGACAGTTTGCCGACAGCTCTGCCCGCCTCATGGGAAAAGACGCTTCCACGCAACCCGGTGCCGGAGCAGCCGGAGGTTTAGGCTACGCTTTCATGCAATATTTCAATGCCACGGCACAATCGGGAGCCGACCTACTGCTCGACCTGACCGCATTCGACCAACAGTTGGAACAAGCCAACCTCGTCATCACCGGCGAAGGACATGCCGACCGTCAGACACTGATGGGAAAACTTCCCGAACGCATTCTGCAACGGGCACGAAAACATCACGTTCCGGTATGGCTGGTAGCAGGCCAGACAGATGATGCAGAGGAACTGATCGCTGCCGGATTTAGCCGGGTAGACAAACTTACCCCCGAAGGCATGAACCTTCAGGAAGCCATCAAGCCAGAAACTACCCGACAAAACATCTTCCGCTGGATCGACCGATATTTTTGACCAACCTATATCCGGCAGACGAAGCATCCATTCAGTACTTACTTAAAACCATAAACATGAAAAAGAACCTGCTTACACTCCTCGTTCTTCTGCTTACCTGTAGCATGGCCTATGCCCATCGCACAGAAGTCCAGACACCCAGACCTGCTCCCCGCCAGATAAAATGGCACGAAGCCGAAATGGGAGTAGTATTCCATTACGACTTGCATGTATTCGACGGACAAGTATATGGTCAGGGTAACAACCGTATCAACCCGATAGAAGACTATAACATCTTCCACCCCGACAAACTAGATACCGACCAGTGGATACAAGCAGCCAAAGCTGCCGGTGCCAAGTTCGCCGTCCTGACCGCTACCCACGAAACAGGCTTCGGACTCTGGCAAAGCGACGTCAACCCCTATTGCCTGAAGGCCGTCAAATGGCGTGACGGAAAAGGCGACATCGTACGCGATTTCGTAAACTCCTGCCGCAAATACGGCATCCAACCCGGCATCTACGTCGGCATCCGTTGGAACTCCCTCTTAGGTATCCATAACTTTAAGGCCGAAGGCGGCGGAGATTTTGCCCGCAACCGTCAGGCATGGTACAAACGCCTGTGCGAAAAGATGGTTACCGAACTCTGTACCCGCTACGGAGACCTATTCATGATCTGGTTCGACGGAGGTGCCGACGATCCGAAAGGACTGGGACCCGACGTGGAACCCATCATCAATCAGTACCAGCCCGACTGCCTGTTCTACCATAACGTCAACCGTGCCGACCTGCGCTGGGGTGGTTCAGAAAGCGGAACCGTAGGCTATCCCTGCTGGTCGAGCTTCCCCTATCCATACAGCCACAGCAACGCAACCGACGGTGTAACCGACCACAACCAACTGCTTGCTCACGGCGATCCCAACGGAAAATACTGGGTACCCGCCATGGCCGACAGCCCGCTACGTGGCTACAACGGACGACATGAATGGTTCTGGGAACCGGGCGATGACGACAAAGCCGTCTACCCGCTGGAAAACCTGATGGATATGTACGAAAAATCTGTCGGACGCAATGCCACTCTGATCATAGGACTGACTCCCAATCCCGACGGACTGATACCCGACGGTGATGTCGCCCGACTGAAAGAATGGGGAAACGAAATCAAACAGCGCTTCGGCAGCCCGCTGGCACAGACCACCGGTGAAGGCAAGAAAAAGCTGTCACTCACTCTCAAGGAAGCTCAGCGCGTAAACTACTACCAGATTCAGGAAGACATTACTCAGGGCGAACGCATCCGTTCCTACCGAATAGAAGCTTCGGTCGACGGAAAATGGACAACCGTTGCAAAAGGAACTTCCGTAGGCCACAAACGCATCGAAGCCTTTCCTGCCGTCGAAGCCAAGTCATTCCGTCTGATTGTAGAAGAATGCACGGCAGCCCCCATTATCCGTGACTTCAGTATTTATGCTGTCAGTCCGTTGACAGCAGACAGTAATCCTGCAAAATAGGTATCACCTGATGTTTCCTTTGTCCTTAATGGTTGGGGGCAAAGGAAACATTACCTAAGAAACATAACCCATAATATTATTTCTTGCACTCCAACTGCACAGGCGAAGAGATGCTTTCCTTATCATTGTAACTCTGTTTTGACGGAATCACCCCTCTTACCCCACCTTTCGGATTAGGCATATCTCCTTTATAACGAGGAATCAGATGCATGTGTACGTGAAAGACCGATTGCCCCGCTGCCTCATTCACATTGATGCCGATATTATATCCATCCGGATGATAACGCTCATCCACTTTTTGTTTCACATATTGAAGCATTACGTTCATTGCCTCCCGTTCATGATTAGTTAAATCAAAATAAGAAGCTACATGACGTTTAGGAATAATCAACGCATGACCAGGTGATACTGGATAACCGTCATAGAACGCTACACAAGTAGCCGTCTCACAGATAATTTCTACCCTACGAGATAAGCGGCAGAAAGGACAGGTTTCTCCTTCTTTCCGAGGCAACTTATTAAAATGATGATACTCATAAAGTTCATAGCTGGTATTACGTTCCAAACTCTGAAACGGCAAACGCACATTACATTGATACGTATACTGACGATAGATGGCATGTAATCTGAATCCTTCTTCGGTCAAATCACGACGTACAGCAAAAAAGGCCGTTCCCTCAGGAGAAAGAAGATTTGTTACATTCATCATTACCTCTGCCTGTGCATAGGGTTCTAATACATTCAAGACATAATTACACAAAATAGTATCAAACTTTCCAACTGGGTATTCAGGCCGATAATAATAATCATATCCCGTAATATTATACCCTTGACGTTTCAATTCATCCGTATCAAATCCATAACCACAACCGAAATCTAAAATACGTCCCTTCAATAAATTGTGTTGAAGTAAATAACGGGTAGGTACAGAAAGACTTGTACGCTTTATAGCAGTCAGGTAAGGATGATTTATTTTTTCTGGTTCCATAATATCTAGTATTTCCAGGTTTCAAAGCCCATATTCAAAGCTATCTGATGCATCGGAGTAAACGTCTGAAAGAAACAATCTAACAAATGTTCTCTATCCATTTGCACAATATCTTGTGGTGTATGCCCTAAAGAAAGATAATCTTCAAGCAACTTATTTTGTTTACCCATTCTCAAATAAATAGTCAATGCTTTTTGATGCGCTTCAGCCAAAGAAGGAAGATACAACTCCAAATCTGGCAACTTATTACTTTTCGAACTATTAATACTAGGGTCTGACGGCACCAAATTCCAAAGCAAATCATGAGAAACAAAACTCCATGGAATAAAATGATCCAAATCATACTTACGTATTTCCAAACGCTTACCCGTATAAAGACATCGTACCTCCATACCTTGATTTATTACCACATTCCAAAATTCATGCTGACTAGACAAAGAATTTCTTTCTTCCCTTTTTACTAATTTATTTGGTATATTCGGTACGTTTGGATTCCGCACCTGAAGAAAATTAGTCAGTCCCCAATATGCAAAAGCGCTTAGAATATCATAATTTTCTTTCAAATAAGTCAGCCAGACCGGATTCAATTCTATCCATAGTAGACCATCTTTCTTTTCCAATTTATAAAGACAACCATTTTCAAATGTCTGCGAACGAACTACCATTTCCCGATCATCCGAAGTATTAATCCATGGTCGCAGAAACCGGAATGGTACATTTTTTTGAAGGAAATTCAATTGTTTCCGTATGTCAACCTGTTGAATCAATTCCTGTAATAAACAGGTCAGTTCCCTTATTCCTAAATTAATAGGAATATTGTTTTCCCTCTGTAAGGTTAAAATAGCATCATAAAGTGATTCCGATTTTCCGAATGAAAGCCGAAAGTAATTAACAGGATACCAAGCATTAGCAACCATTGTTATCATCAGTTCCCAGACATTTATCCTCTTTTTTCCTTGCTTCACATATAAATCTAGTATGCCCAAAAACCAATAATATTTGTAGGTAGCTACAGTATTATCAAATACCCTGTTAAGATATCGGGTAGTAAGTATTTGTGACTGCAGTATTTGCATAATTCGTTACATTATTAGCAGCAACTTAATATAACAACAAAAACATAAAATTGATGATTAATGCTGAGTAAAATTACAGAAAAAAGCAATATATAACCGACAATTTCTATCATTTTTTAAGGGCATATAAAGTTCTTATATTTTTTGTATCTTCAGATTATAACATGTATCTTTATCAATCAAATATAATCATTTCAAATAACTATGAAACAATTTATAATTTTCTGCATCGGAATTTTAAGTTGCATTCCTGTACAAATTCAGGCACGAAAATACTTCTGTGAAATCAAAGGAGTTGAAAAAGGTCTCTCCAACGGGCTTAAAATAGTATTTGACTTCGGAGAAAGCCCGGTCTATTCAGCATGGAGCGGATTGAAAAACAAACAAAAGTTAGTGGATGAAAATGGCAAAGAAATAGACTTCAACAGCATGGTTGACGCCGCAAACTATATGTCAGAGAAAGGATGGAACTTTCAGCAGGCATATACCTCCGTATATGCTGGTAATGTAATACAGCACTGGATTTTCTATAAAGAAGCCGAGACACAAGAAGAAGCAGGAAAAGGAATAATGACAAAGGAAAATTACAAAAGCTCCAAAAGATAAATATAATATATAATAATATATTACATGTCCATTCCATAATGAAATCCAGATATATTTGCACCCCTTATCATGGCTTAAATGAGCAAAGCCATGTGCATTCACTTCTCCTTGTCTGGCCACTAATTGCTCATGACAATTCGGGCAAATTCATCCACAACGTTTACCATTAGGAACTGTATCTACATGTACCATTTTTCCTTCAGCATTCTCAGCCCAAGAAAAGATTTCCTCATAATACATAACTATTTATTGTTTTATTAAATTCTATTTTAAAGTTAATCTTCCACCATATACACCGGCTGAAACTTCGACCCAACATTCTTCAATACTCCCTCCTCAACCAGCCGACGAATATACCTTGTCGCCTTCGACTGGTTGAACCCCGTGAGCTGTTCAAAGTCACGGCGTTGAAGAAAACTATGTCCTGCAAAGAATTCCGCGAGCTTCTGTTTTACCTCTTCGTCGTCCATCTTTGAGGAATGTCGGGAAGAATCTGCCGAACGTTCAAACTTCACCTCCTTGAAACGGTCCGCCAATTCCTTATCGGGAGTAAACTTGATGCTTCGCACACGAATATCGGAAGCCGTTATATATTTCGGATTAATGTCGGGCGTGCATTTCAGGCTTAAACTGAAATAGCCGATACCTTCCAAGTGTACGGCATATCCATCGCTCAGCTTCTCGTAAAGCTCATCGTTCAAGGCCGTGATAACGGCTGCTACATCGGCAGGAGCCACCGTACATTTTTTAGAGATAGACTCACGAATTTCGTGGGTGGTAACGACATCTTTAGTAATTACTTTCGCATGTAGTTTTGGAGAAGACACACCCTCTTTCACAGGGTTCTCAAACAAATCGAATTTAACAGCCATATAGTATCAGTTGGTTAGTAAATATTTTATCAAACGTCTTTACATAAAAATCTCATCACGTAGCTGATTAACCCTCAGCACGAACGTGATAAGCTATCGACACGAACGTAGTAATATATAAGCACGTTCGTGTCGAGATAAAATTAACTATATTTTTAGGAAAGAGCAAGGATTTATCCCCTATTTTATAAAAGACTTACTCCATAACCTTTATACCACTTTCAAGTATTGTGGCATCACAGGTTCTTCCAATTTCCAAGTAATATTCATGGGGCAATCGCCATGAGAAGAAACATAGTCTACTAATCCAAAACAATGGAAAGGACAGGTATTTCCAAAACCATCTCTTTTCTCTTCACGAACAAAAAGAACAATCTTGTTATGCTTTATAGGCTGGTCGATATAAATACGTCCTCCTTTATTGTAATGAGCATCAGTATTCTTAGACTGCCAATGGAAATAATCTTTGTTGATAACGTAATCGTCGTATTGTGTAGAAGGAGAAAAGTCCTTATCTGATTTATTTAATGTAACAAAGAGCAACGTGGTATCGTATTCCGACAAGTTAAACACACCGGACACAGAACCAGACATTCTTTTCTCTTCGGTCTGCCGTCCGACCAAAGTAAATATCTCTTCTCGAGTATAACAGCCGTAAAGTTCAATACAAGGCAATACATCTGCGCCCAAAGGGGTTGTAGTTATCTCCAAATGTGACAACAAATAAGACACAATTTCAGCAACTTCTTGTTTAAAATACCGATAACGGTCGTCATGCAATAGAGCCAAAGCTTGGTACATTCCCATGTCTTTAAACTCTGTCTTATCGATACGTTCCTGATACAAAATGTAATACAACATGGTAGTATACGGCAAATTGCTTTCATCCAAATATTGTTTACTTCCTGCAAGAAAATCATTTACGAAACGAAGGAACGAAACCGTGTTATGATGTACCAAGTTACCCATGCCTTTTTCCAAACGTCGGGTAATCTCATCGTCGGTATAGGAAATACGTCCGGCAGATCGCTTGAGAGAAGTCCAGCAAAAATTACCGGCATACAAGACACGAATATCTTGTCCGTTGTTTTCCAAAAACTGAGAAATGGTAGGTAATGTGGTATAAGTATTGATTTCTTTCTTCAAACGATTCTTGTTATAGATGGCCTGCTGGATATTTTCAAGAATATATTGCCGAGCTTTTTTCTCCATAATGATACTACATCCGGTAGGAAGGAGTGTAAAACCATTTTCTATTTGCTGAACAATATTCTTTTCCGGACGCAACGTCAAAGCCCGAAACTTACCGGCAAAGTCATATTTTTTATTGACTTGCGCCACAAAATCGAGCACTGTCAATTCTGTTTTTCCGGGTGAAAGGCGGAGTCCACGTCCCAACTGTTGCAAGAAGATTGTTAAACTGTCTGTAGGACGAAGGAACAATACGGTATCTACTTCAGGGATATCGACTCCTTCATTGAAGATATCGACTACACACAAGTAGTGTATCAATCCATTACGCAAATCTTTTGCCAATTGTTCACGCTGAGACTGTGGGGTATCCGAAGTCAGACTTTGTGCATTGAAGCCATATTTTTGAAGTTGCTCTGCCATAAAATCGGCATGCTTCTTATTTACGCAGAAACATAGAGCCCGACAAGTGTATTCATCGGCCAAGTAACGGTGTAAAGCATCTACTATATATTGTGCGCGTTCGGGTACACAAAGTTTATCTGCCAAACGGTCGATAATGTATCGTTGTCCGTTCCAAAGAGCATCATCTCTCAAATCTGTATCGTCGGTAATGCACAAGTATTGGAACGGGGTCAGCAATCCTGCCTGAAGAGCTTGTGGTAATCGTATTTCGGCACTGATACGTCCTCCGAAATCCGGACGAAGGTCTTTACCATCCATACGTTCTGGAGTTGCTGTTAATCCGATAAGCAATTGGGGATGAAAATGTGAAAAGAGTTTCCGATAGCTATCAGCCTGACTATGGTGAGCCTCGTCGATGACTATATAATCGTAATAATCGGCCGGAAGTTTTGAAAACAGGCTTTCAAAACGTGAATTGAACATGGAAATAGAAACAAACAAATGTTCGTAATCGGTTTCTTCTTCAGGAGCATAACTACCTACCCATAAGGTTCCCCAATTGGGCTCTTGCAATACACTACGATAGGTACGCAACGACTGACGAAGAATTTCTTCTCGATGGGCTGTAAAAAGGATACGACTTGAATGTTTAGTTTTTATCTGATGCTGGCAAAATGCTTGATAGTCGAAAGCGGAAATCACGGTTTTTCCGGTTCCGGTAGCAGCTACAATCAGATTACGGAAATTGCCACATTCTTCACGTTCTACTTTCAATTTATCCAAAATCTGTTTCTGATGGGGAAGCAGAGAATAGCGTTGATACGTAAAATCGCTTTTCTCTTTCAACGTATTGCGATGTAGTTCTTTTTGAAGTTTTTCGATTCCACCCAGTTGGAAGTCCTCAAAGTTTGGACTATTCCAATACATCTCAAAGGTAGCTAAAGCTGTTTTAATGATATGCGGATTTTCTACACTTGTCACACGCATATTCCATTCCAGCCCATCAGTCTGGGCCGATTTCGATAGATTGGAAGAACCAATATAGGCTGTATGCATCCCCGAATTACGAACAAAAATATAAGCTTTGGCATGAAGTCGTTCGATTTCGGTATGATAAGAAATATGTATTTCCGTATGAGGTAGTTCAGCAAGCTTTTGTACGGCTTTTGCTTCGGTAGCTCCACAATAAGTAGTTGTAATGATACGTAAACGGGTATCTTCCCGCTCACAAAACTTTCTTAAATCGTCGAGCAACAAACGTACTCCGGAGAGTCTCAAAAAGGAAACGATGAAATAAATTTCGTCTGCACTTGCGATCTCTCGTCTGATTTCTTCACCCAAAGACAATACACTGCTTCCACCTGTAAATAAATTGCTTACCCGAAAACCTGACTGCGGACGAAGGGTTTCCGAATGACTGCTTTTCTGCAAAAGGTTTTTCTGTTGAGTCATTACTTCCATCAGCAGATTGGAAGTATCGGATATCTGTATATCATCCATCAATCCATACTCAGACAATATTTTATTGACCATGGTCATTCTGTCGTGCAGATTTTCCGTCTCTTCCAATTTCTGCCGAATCGCCTTTGACAAATAATCAGCCAAAATCTTAGGTGATTCTGCATTATCTATCTGCTCACGTATACAAACCATCTGTTGTGATTCTGCTATATGTATATCACACTCTACTTCTTGACTGATGATATTTTCGTAAATGCCCTTCTTTAACATGGATATTTGATTTTCTAAATATTCTCACTATCTGTGTCTTTCGTACCTTTTTTACTTATGACCAAAGTGTTTCTGACTACATAATCGGCCTTTGTCTGACAAAAATACAGATTCTTTGTTGAATCTCTTCTTATATCTGTACCTTTTATAAATAGCCTATCCATTCTACTTTTAAGTTCCTCAAACCATTTAAACCCTAAAAAAACAAAAAAACCGAACAAACCCAGAACATTCTTCATCGTTCATTTTTTATAATTAAAAAAGCACTTGTTATGAATATAAAGAAATTATTCCTTTACATGGGAGCCATACTGACGCTGAGCTTGGTAACCATGTGCGTTACGACAGTAAACGACAATGCTGGAAAAGAAGAAACGGTAATCTGCCGTGGTCAGGAAGCTCATACTTCCGGTCCGATGGTGAAGGTGGGTCAACAAGCGCCCGACTTTCGGGCTACGAACACAGATCTGCAAGATGTCAGTCTGTCGTCTTTCAAGGGGAAACGGATCATCCTGAATATCTTCCCCAGTCTCGATACGCCTACGTGTGCCCTGTCTGTCCGGCAGTTTAATGCCCGCGCTTCGGAACTGGAGAACACGGTTGTGCTGTGTCTGTCGATGGACTTGCCTTTTGCGCAGTCGCGTTTTTGCAGCACCGAAGGGCTGAACAATGTTGTTCCACTGTCTGTTTTCCGCAGCCACGATTTCCTGAAAGAGTATGGTCTTCAGCTTGCCGATGGTCCGTTAAAGGGACTGATGGCACGGGCGGTCATCGTGATAGACGAAAACGGCAAGGTGTGTTATACGCAACTGGTAAGCAACATTTCGAACGAACCTGACTACGATGCTGCGCTTCGGGCAGCAAATGCCTTGTAAAAGCAGAAAATCTGTCACTTTCTTTCCAAAAAATCTAACAAAAAGTTCATATTGAATATTGGTAAAAAAATTTAATTTATTACCTTTGTTCGTATATGAAGAAACTGCTTCACATACTCCCCGTTCTGCTGGCTCTTTGTCTGTGGGTTTCTTGTAAGGATACCAAGGCAAAGAGCCAGCGGATTATGCCCGTCGAGATACTGGCTGATGGCGATCTTGTCTTCCGGCGCGGCACAGGACTCTTGAGTCACGTTGTAACTTCTGCCAGTAAAGACGGGGTTTACTCGCATATCGGTATTTTAAAAAAGATCGGCAACGAATGGTTTGTCATCCACGCCGTTCCCGACGAACCTGATTTCGAAGGAGATTCCGACCGTGTAAAGATAGATTCACTGTCGCGTTTCTTCATGTCCGACAGGGCGGTGCGGGGTATGATAGCCAGAATAACGGAGGATACTCTTGCAGCTTCGAAGGCTGCATGTACTGCCTGGGAAATGGCTCGACAGGGAATTCTTTTCGACCATGATTACAACCTGGCGGATACATCGCGGATGTATTGCAGCGAACTGGTGGAGTTTGCCTACCGGAAAGCGGGCATCTGTCTTTCCGAAGGCAGACGGACGCAAATCCATGTTCCGGCAATGGGCGGCACGTACCTCATGCCCGACGATATAGCACGCAACAAGAAGCTGAAAATTATATACAGTTTCCCGTAAAATTGAGCTTTTTCTATTCTAAATATTTTATTTATTAATCTTAAAAAATTAACGCTATGATGAAACAACTGATTCGTTTCGCACTGATGCTGGTAGCTGTTCTTGCCTTGGCATCGTGTACTCCCAGCACACCGGGAGCTGCTCTGAAGGAGTATATGTCGGCTCTGAGCGACAAGGATTACGAAAAGTTTATTAATGGATGCAACATCTCCGAAACGGATGCCGACAAGGCGAAAGAGATACGTGAGGGACTTGTTGCCATGGTTCAGGAAAAGGGTTCCAAAACAATTGAAAAGAGTGGCGGACTCAAGGAAACTGAAATCGTGTCCGAAGAAATGGCCGAAGACGGTAATTCGGCCATTGTGACATTCAAACAGCATTATGGCGACGGCAGTGTCAAGGAAGACACGCAGAAGATGGTCAAGGTCGACGGGAAGTGGCTGATGGACATTGGCAAGTAGTACGGGATCTCAGTTCCCAGAAAGCTACAGCAGAGGCGGCTGCCACGTTCAGCGAATCGACGCCGTGCCACATCGGGATGCGGACTACATAATCGGATTCCGACAGGACTTCGGCGGGAAGGCCGTCGCCTTCTGTTCCCATGATAATGGCAAGACGGGGAATGTCCTTCAGTTCCGGATAATCGATGGGTACGGAACGGTCGGTCAGTGCCAGGGCTGCGGTACGGAAGCCCATTTCACGCAAGGAGGCTACGGGACGGGGAAGCCACGTCCAAGGTACCAGAAACACGGAACCCATCGACACGCGTACGGCACGGCGGTTCAAGGGATCGCAGGAGTCGGGTGAAAGCAGGATGGCATCGATGCCTAAGGCGGCTGCCGAACGGAAGATGGCTCCGATATTGGTGGTATCGACTACGCCGTGGATGACGGCTACTCGACGGGCATCGCGGCAGACTTCTTCGGCAGTGCGTGGAGCAGGACGGCGCATGGCGCACAGTACGCCGCGGGTCAGCGTATAGCCTGTCAGTCGTGCCAGAAGTTCCCGGCTGCCTGTATAGACGGGAATATCGCCTGCGCGGAGGATGATGTCGGCGGCATCGCCTGCTATGTGTTTCTGCTCGCAAAGCAGGGCAAGGGGCTGGTAACCGGCGTCGAGCGCGACGCGGATGACTTTCGGACTCTCGGCAATGAAGATGCCTCTTTCGAGGTCTATGCGGTTGCGCAACTGGGCTTCGGTCAGGGTTCCGAACACTTCTACTCCGGGGTGTTCGAGGGAGGTGATTTCTATTACAGGCATGTGGATCTCTTTTTTCCCGCCAAAGTTAAGAAAGAATATCGGCCGGAGCAACGTTTTTTTCTCTACCTTTGTCCGTGAAAAACAAATTAAAGACTAAAAACTATGCTACATTTTGACACGGACTATATGGAAGGGGCACATCCGGAGGTGATGCGCCGCCTGATGGAAACGAATCTGGAACAGACTGTCGGATATGGTAATGATGAATATACGCGTCATGCGCGCGAACTGGTGCGCGAAGCATGCGGACAGCCTGAAGCGGCTGTATATTTTCTGGTAGGAGGTACGCAGACGAATGCGACTGTCATCGACGGACTGCTTGCGCATCACGAAGGGGTACTGGGAGCGGAAACGGCTCACATCAACGTGCACGAGGCGGGAGCTATCGAGGCTTCCGGACATAAGGTGCTGACGTTGCCTCAACACGAGGGAAAGCTGCGTGCCGATGAAGTAGGGGCGTACATCGACAATTTTTACCGCGATGAAACGTATGACCACATGGTAGCGCCGGGAATGGTTTATATCTCTCACCCAACAGAATATGGTACGCTGTATTCGCTCAGCGAACTGGAGGCTTTGAGCCGTGTATGCCGTAAGGCAAATATTCCACTTTACATGGACGGTGCGCGTCTGGGATACGGACTGGCTGCTCCGGGTACGGATGTTACCTTGCAGGATATTGCCCGTCTGTGCGACGTGTTTTATATAGGTGGAACAAAAGTGGGAGCATTGTTCGGCGAGGCTGTAGTGGCTCCGCATGCGGAACGTCTGCCGCATTTCTTTACGCTGATTAAACAGCACGGAGCACTGCTTGCCAAAGGACGCTTGCTGGGGGTTCAGTTTGAAACGTTGTTTACCGACGGACTTTATCAGAAAATGGGAGAGCATGCCGTACGTCTGGCGCTGAAACTGAAACAGGCTTTCGTCCAAAAGGGATACAAACTTCACCTGGATTCGCCGACCAACCAGCAGTTTGTCTGTCTGCCGAATGCAGACATCGACCGCCTCTCTGCTCATGCAACCTTCGAACTATGGGGACCACGCGGAGAAGAGGAAACAGTGGTACGCTTCGTTACAAGCTGGGCTACACGCGAGGCTGACGTTGATGCGCTGATTGCGCTACTCTAAATCGTCGTCGGCTTCTTCGATGGAAAAACGGTTTACGGTGACGGCGATAGCATATTTTATCAGTCCGTCATCGGAAGCCATCATGGTTCCACCACTTCGTATGCACATACGTACAGCCATGCCGTCGTTTGCCGTAAGCAGGTAATCGCCGGAATGTTGCTGCTCGTTGACGGTAAACCACATACCGTTTTGCCCGTATTGCACTTCCACGTAATTGCCGTCGGTTTCGTAATCCCACGAGATACGGTATTTTGAAGTTGTACCGCGATGAAAAGTGAACGTACAGGTCGATTCATCGTAATTGATGTAAGGAAGTGCAGTCACTTCTTCGGGATAGAAATTGAGGATTATACGACTGACCGTATCTTCTGTTATGACGTTGTTTACGGCATATTCGGTGTAACTTTCACCTAAATGCTTTTTACCGATGGGGTAATAATCGAGTGTTTCGTTCTGGCAGGAGCCGAACCAGATGGTAGCGCATATCATCGCTACCATCCCGTAAATAGTTTTCATGCTCATTCTTGTTCTGCTTCGTTCTGCATCATATCAAACTGAGGACCTTCTTCACCGGGAGCAGGCATTCCAGCCTCTGGCATCGGATGAAGTGCCGGCTGTTTGGGTTTCACCGTCAGCCAGAGATCGTACTGCTCATCGCTAAGTATCTTACGAAGTTTTTTCATCTTTTTTTCGGCACGTTTCTCGATGTCTTCTTTCATCTTTTCGTGATCGCCAGAAGGTCTCATCATCGGATGTCCGCCTCGTCCTCCCATCATCGGAGGCTGACCACCGCCCATCATCGGGGGTTGACCACCGCCATCCATCATCGGGGGACGACCACCGCCCATCATCGGAGGACGACCGGCTTCTTTATCGCCGCGACCTATCAGGGCTTCCAGTTTTTCTCTCTCTTCCTTCAGGTTGAGCTTGTAGATTTTCTTGTATTGTTTTTCGGTCAGATTAAGTACTTTGTCCATCTCGTCGGTCAGCCTGCGTGCTGTCTTCTCGGGGTTAGGTATTTCCTTTACCGGAGTTTGTTTCTCCTGTTGCGGTTCGTCGGGTAATGCTACAGCAAAGACCGTCGAAGATACGGACATCAGGGCAGCAAGACAGAGAGCCCATACAATTTTCTTTATTCTCATTTTCAATAAGTTTTTTAAGATTCCTATTCTGGAAAACAAAAGTAAACAGGATGATCATTCTCGAAAAATAGAATCAGTTAACCCGTCTATTCTCTCGGCTAACTCCTGCTAAATCAGATTTACTAAAGAGAACAAAGACGGTAAAGCGACTAACAGATAAAATTAGTCCACTTGGTCTGCAAAATCATTCCATTCGCCGATTTTAATTGCACCGGGATAAGGACGGACGTATTTTTGCAGACGTAAAAAAGAGTGACGCACGACAATGAAACATCTACAAAAGCAATTACTTCTGGAACAGATTATTTATGCTACCATCTGGATGCTGATACTGGGAACGCCGCTTATCAGCTTCCTGCTCGATGATGACCGTCCGCTAGAAGGAGCTGAGCTCTGGAAGGAGGTTAGCGATACGTGGCTGATCGTACTCCCCTTCTTCCTCTTGTTCCTGATACATAATTATGTGCTTATTCCGCAACTGTTGCTCAAAAAGTATTATACACGTTATGTGGTGTCGCTCGTCTTTACCATCGGTATTCTGTTTCTGTACCTGCCGGAATGCATTCAAGTGCTGAATCCGCACCCGAGATTCCGGCCACAGAAAGAGTTTGTCATGCAGGACTCAGCTCCTCGCGTCTTCTTCCCGGACCCGCTTCCGGCCTCCCCTCCGGGCGAAAAAATGATACACCCCGTCCGTCCCATACACCCGCCGTTCCTGTTGATTCATATTACCGTGGCAATCTTGCTGGTAGGATTTAACCTGACTATCCGTTTCTTTCTCAAGTCACTTCACGACGACGAGATGTTGAAGGAACTGGAGCATCAGCACTTAGAGTCGGAACTGCAATACCTGAAGTATCAGCTGAACCCGCATTTCTTCATGAATACGCTGAACAATATTCATGCGCTGGTGGACATTGATGCGGAAAAAGCAAAAAAAACCATTATCGAACTTTCGAAACTGATGCGGTATGTACTGTACGAGGCGAACAACAGCCAGATTTCACTGGAACGTGAGATTCAGTTTCTCGAGAATTATATCGCACTGATGCAACTGCGTTATACCGAAAAGTTACGGATCCAGACGGATTTCCCCCTCATCGTACCTCGCGTACAGATTCCTCCCCTGCTCTTTATCTCGCTGCTGGAGAATGCGTTCAAGCACGGGGTAAGCTACCGGGAGGATTCATACATCGAAGTACGGATCGCACAGGTGGACGAGGGTATCTTGTTTGCCTGCAAAAACAGCAAGCATGCCTGTACACAAGATACGCACCACGGTATAGGCATTGAGAATATAAAGAAAAGGCTCCACCTGCTCTATGGCACGAACTATACGTTTACCATTACCGAAGATGAAGTTTCTTACCATGTATTACTTATAATTCCTCCGCTATCATGAAATGTCTGATTATCGACGATGAACCGCTCGCCCTGACACAACTGGCGGGCTATATTGCACGTATTCCGTTTCTTACGCTGGTGGCTTCGTGCCAGGATGCCTGTCAGGCTTCTGAAATACTGGCGCAGTCTCCTGTCGACTTGCTTTTTGTCGACATCAACATGCCCGACTTGAACGGCATCGATTTTGTCCGCTCGCTTCCAAATCCGCCGATGGTCATCTTTACTACTGCTTATTCGGAGTATGCCATCGAAGGGTTCCGCCTCAACGCCATCGATTACCTGATGAAACCTTTCAGCTTTGCGGAATGTCTGAAGGCAGCCGAGAAAGCCCGGAAGATGTATAGTCTGACACACGACGCTACGGAACCGGAAGAGGAAAAGAATGCCTTGTTTGTAAAGAGTGAATATAAGGTGGTGCGTATAGACAAGGAGAAGATTTTGTACATAGAGGGTATGAGTGAGTATGTGTGCATTTATCTGGAGGACCGCCCGAAACCTGTCATCACGCTGAACAGCCTGCAAAAGTTATCGACCATGCTTCCATCGAACTTCATGCGGGTGCATCGTTCGTATATTGTCAACCTGAGCAAGATTACCGAGATTTCTCGTTTCCGGATTCTCTTCGGAAAGGATGTGTATATTCCCATCGGAGAGAACTATAAGGAGCAGTTCATGGCATATATTCACCGGCTGGGATTGATCTGACGGAAGAAATGGCTATCTTTGCAGCATTCTCGGAAAACAAAATGAATTGCTTTATGGAAAAGGAAAAAGAAATACATTCTTGTGTGGACTGCGGCACGCAGAACTGCAAGTATAAGGACCGTACTTATCCTGATTTCTGCCTCACGACAAACTTGAAGGAAGAGGATATGCAATGGGCGCTGGAACGGTACGACGAGGGGGATAACCGCCGGGTGATGATTGCCAGTGCAGAAGTGGAATACGAAGGGTACTGCCAGTGGACGCGTGTACAGGAGATCATGGAGTTTGCCCGTAAGATCAATGCGCATCGCATCGGTATAGCCAACTGTATTGGACTGATTAACGAGGCGCGTATCTTTGCGCGTATTCTCCGGGCAAACGGTTTCGAAGCGTACTCGGTGATTTGTAAGGTTGCCGGCAAAGCCAAGAGTTCGATGGGTATTCCTGCCCAATGTGAAAGCATAGGGGCTGCCATGTGCAACCCGATTTTACAGGCGCGTCTGCTGAACGAGGCGAAAACGGACTTGAATGTGGTAATCGGTTTGTGCGTGGGACACGACAGCTTGTTCTACAAGTATGCCGACGCTTATACCACCACCTTGGTTACCAAGGACCGTGTGACGGGAAACAATCCGGCTGCCGCGCTTTATACTGCCAATTCGTATTACCGGAAGAAGTTCTTTCAAGGGGAAGAGAAAAAGTAATTTCCGGAGGTAAATATCATCGTATATAGAAAAAGTCAATCGGCCTGAACTTTTTTATACAGGCTGATTGACTTTATTTGTCTATTTCAGTTTCTTTCCGTCGGAAAAGGCATTGCCGACTTTCGGACCGATTTCCAAATAGGCATGATGAACCGGATCGAACGTGATCGGTCTCAGTTTGGCAACATCTATCTTGCCGTCTTCGCCCAAAACGCTTTCATCGACAGACACGTTGACGATGCGACCGGTCATGTAACAGGTTTCGGCATCGTACGAAACAAGCTCGCACTCCAGTGTCATGGGAAGTTCTTCGATGACGGGGGCATTGACAAAAGCAGATTTGACGGCATGGAATCCGGCATGCGCAAACTTATCAGGTTCCTTGTTGCCCGACACGATACCTACATAGTCGCATTCCGTTACGCGGTCGGCTGTACCCATGCTGACGGTAAAGGCACGTGTCGCAAGAATATTCTTTGTCGTCTTATGTCCTTCCGACAGACAAATGCCTACCATATCATCTGTATACGTACCTCCCCATGCGGCATTCATGGCATTGGGAACTCCATTTTCATCGTAAGCTGCCACGATAAATACGGGCATCGGGTATAACCAGGTTTTTACTCCAAAATCTTTTCTCATAGGTGTTTACTCCTTTCTCTTTATCTTTAATGGTTTTCAAACGATTTTCTTGCTTTACGCATTGTGCTACTTTGTCTTTTCGGTAATGGCTACCTTGATGACTCCATCCAGACGGTTCTCGAAGATGCGATAGGCTTCTTCTATCTGGTCGAGCGGGAAACGGTGGGTAATGAGCGGTGTGGTATCGATCTTACCCTCGGCTATCAGGTGAAGAATCTCGGCACAGTCGCAGCCGTCCACGCCACCGGTCTTGAAGGTCAGGTTCTTTCCGTACATGTCGGGCAACGGGAGTATCTGAGGATGATCGTAAAGTGCGACAATGGTCACAATGGCATTCGGACGGGCACACTCCCACGCCATGCGGAATGTCTCGTCGGTTCCCGCCACTTCGATCACGACATCGGCTCCTCCATGCGCACTGAGTCTGCGTACTTCTCCGGCACATGCTTCCGGTCGTACGACCTGCACATCAGGATAGTGCTCACGAACAAAGCGGATGCGTTCTTCCGACTGCTCGCATACGATGATCTGTTTAGGGTGTTTCAGCACTGTACACAGCAAGGTGCAGATACCCGTAGGGCCGGCTCCGATAATGAGAACGGTATCGTCGGACGTAATTTCCGAGATACGTGCCGCCCAGAATCCGGTGGCAAGAATATCTCCTACGAAAAGTGCTTGTTCATCGGTTACACCTTCCGGAATACGGTTCAGCCCCTGATCGGCATAAGGTACCCGTACATATTCCGCCTGTCCGCCGTCGATGCGGCAGCCCAAGGCCCAGCCTCCGTGTTCGTCTTCGCAGTTGTTTACATATCCATGCCGGCAGAAGAAGCATTCGCCACAGAAAGTTTCCACGTTGACCGTCACACGGTCGCCGGGCTTCACGGTGGTGACCTCCTCGCCTACCTGTTCTACAATGCCTACCATCTCATGCCCTACGGTAATGCCCGGCACGGCACGAGGGACACTTCCATGCTTGATATGCAAATCGCTGGTGCAGATACTTCCCAACGTGACGCGCACCACGGCATCACGTGGGCCTTTCAGTTCCGGCACGGGCTTTTCTATCAGCGAAAAACGTCCATGCTCCATATAGGTATATGCTAACATAATTTTGATTTTTTAGTCTATTACTTCTATCAGAAAACTCACGGGACGGAACCCGTCGTTGCACGAAATCATGGCCGAACGTTCATTCTTCATCCAGCCGTCGTAGAAATTGCTGCCTCCATGAGCCAGTGCCATGACGAAAGGCGACATGCTCTGCCACGCACTTTCACAGAGTCCTTCGGGCTTCTCCCAGCCATTGGCGATAAAGACCTGCCCTTCTTCCATATCGCATGCGTGTTCGATGGGGTTTTCGTATTGCTCCATCAAGTCCCGATAGCAGGCCTTGCGCATGACGGTAATGCGGATTTTTTTCATTTCTCCTCCTTTCTTCTATTCGGAAAATAGGCTTCCAGCACCTCACCGAACACATCGCCCGGCGCAATCTGGTTGAACAGTTCCATCGATGTGCGAAGTTTCAACACATCAATCTCCGATCCCATCAGCTCGAGCACGCTACGGTGTCCGCGATGTGCCAGCAAGGCACGGGAAATCTCCCGCAGACGCGTACCCAACACCGGATGCTGTAAATACGCACGAGCCTCTTCTTCTCCATCCAGACCGTAGTACTGTGAGTTGTAACTATATCCCAGCCCCTTCTGCTGAGGAAAGATATACCAAATCCAATGGCTGCGCTTGGCACCTTTTTTCATTTCTTTCAAGGCTACCGGATACATGTCTTCCTGAGCATCCAGAAAACGTTGCAGATTAAATTTCGTAGGACCCATATTCATCCGTTTTTTTATCTTCTCTCAAATGTAAGGATTATCTCGCAATATGACAAGGTTTCAGGGGCTTCTTTACAAGCTTTCAAAGTAGGTCCTCTTACTTAACAAGTCAAACACGGCTTCGTTTCAGAAGCTTCTTTATGCCTGATCTAAGAGTTGTGATCCGTTTTTTTGTTAAAATTTAATGACAGGATTGTTTTTATTCACAGAAATACATATCTTTGCCTTCGAACCTCTGCTTCGTGGAGGCTCGTCCTATTATACGTAGATTTTTTATACAACAAATGTTCGTTAAAGATGTCACACAAAGCGTTTATTACGTTCCGCTAAGGTCCTGAACGGAATTTTACTTAGCGAATGAACTTGATGAATGATTGCTTCTGACCAGGAGGCCGGGATTGTTGTGCTCTTTGACGTACGAGCTGCTAACCTCTCTTTCAACGGGGAAACGAGAGGTACTTTCTTTTTCTGCGGACTGCAAAAATGCTGTGCGCGGGAAGATGTTATGCTATCTGTTTTTTTCACTTAAAAAATCATTTGTTGCTTATGAAAAATCTTATGTTACGCGCTATGCGCACTCTCGACGAAAGTATTTGTGCTCCTGAATATGCCAACAATCAGTTGGCTATCGAAATGCTGTTTCCTGAACCTCCTGCTTCCATGAATGAATTGTCCGTACAGGTCTATTCGAAGGACTATCGACTGATGGGGGCGGATGTCTATACTTCTTCTTCACAGAAGATTCCTCGCAAAATACGCTTTACGGTGCTTTCGGATACGTACTGGGACGATGCGGAATATCGTGTATTTGTCTTTCTGAACGGACTTCCGAAATGGATTGCCTCGCTCACTCCCTCGCCTTTCTATGAGGTCTGGGAGAAAGTCAGATTGGAAGAACTCTGGCTGCATCCCGATCCAAAGTTCTTTATCGAACGTATTGGTACGGCCGACTGGTGGCAAAAGGTTTATTCCGAAAGGTACGATTTTCCGGCTCCCGAAGAACTGATCAGTAAATTTCGTATTTATGCAGAAGCCAAAGATGCTTCGCCGCACCTGCTGATTACGGGAAACCACCTGATGGCAAAAGCTTTCGCCTGCTTTATCTTATCGCCTTTTCTTACCGGTGAGGATACACCTGAACGGCGCATCTTCTCTCTCGGCAACCTGATCTCGGACAAGTCGCAATGGAACGAACTGGCAAAGGCTATGGAACAGAAGTATGTCATCGTCATGTATGTTCCGGAACTGGAATACAATGCCTGTACAGTGAACTTACTTTCGATGCTGGGCGACCAACTCGGCAAAGAGGGCTTCAACCGTCCGGCCTTTATTTTCCACGGCACGGAGAATAATGTAAGACAGCTCCTCGAAGAATGTCCTTCCATTGCAGAACTGTTTACTGAATACAGTACGTTCTGCCTCGACAGCTCACATGCAAAAACGCTTTCGCACAGTGAGCTGGAGGAATTGCTTCCGTTGCCTTTCGATGACGCAGACGTGAAACTGGCTCCGACAGAAACGACGGCCATGGAATATTCCGCCGAAGAAGAACTTCGGCAGATGGTGGGACTGAAGCAGCTGAAGAAGGAGATACTGGAAGCACGGATGATGTCGCTCTTCTTAAAGGAACGAAGGGAACTGCATCTGGAGCGACAGGTTGAAAGTCGTTATCACATGCTTTTCCTGGGAAATCCCGGAACCGGAAAAACGACCGTCGCCAAGCTGGTGGGAAAAATGTATCACCAGATAGGATTGCTGTCGAAGGGTCATACCGTGGAAACCTGCCGGACCAATCTTGTAGGCGAATACTTGGGCCAGACGGAAAAGCGCATGAGGGAAGTGATCGACGAAGCCCGCGGAGGGGTGTTGTTTATAGACGAGGCATATACGCTGATGGAAAACGACAACGACTCGAAGGATTACGGCAGGGAGGTAATCAATGCACTCCTTACGATTTTGTCGGAACCGAATCCTGACATGATTGTCATCCTGGCCGGTTATGAGGATAAGATGAAGAAGCTGCTCAAAAGCAATCCGGGGCTGAGGGACCGCTTTCCACTTCGCTTCCATTTCGAGGATTATACTTCGGATGAGCTGAGCGAAATAGCACACCGTATCCTGAAAAGCCGGAATTTTGTTCTGACTCCTGAAGCCGACGAACGGCTGAACCGCCTCATCGAAACGGAAACCCGGCAGCGGGATGAATACTTCGGCAACGGACGCTGGGTGCATAATCTGATAGAACAAGGTCTGATCAAGAGTATGGCACAAAGAGTGATGACAGCGCCACGTCCTCAAGCCATGCTTTATCAGTTGTTCAGCATCATAGAAGTGTGCGACGTGGAAGCTGTCGAGACATCCTTCCTCCATACGATGAACCTGAGTCTTACTCCTCCGTGCCGTATCGGATTCAGGGCATAACGAATGGATCATCCGGACTATTCCTGTGCAACGAAAAGCAGTTTGCTGATGTCATATCCTCTTGTACGAAGCTTGTCGAGCAACTCTTCCTGTTTCTCGGCAGGCAACGTTTTCTCCCGACTCATGATCCAGAGATATTTGTCGGAACTGCTCCCTATCAGCACGTAGCGATAGTCCGGGTCTACATCGAGCACATAATAATCAGAATAGAACCAAAGGAAAAACGAAACCTTCAACTTGCCCGGATCTTTCGGATCCGGCTGCTTGGCACGTCCTTCTATCTCTTTGTGCTTTCCGTTCTTCAAACCTTCATTTTTGACGGAAATAGTTCCGTTGTCACGCAACGTATAGGTGGCCGTCACATGGGTCATGCCTTTTTCAAAACGATGTTCATAACGGGCAATCTCGTACCAGCGTCCCATGAAACGGGATAAATCGAATGACGCAACCGTACTGTTATCCAATGATTTCATACGTTCGTTTTGTACGGAGGAACAAGCAGTCATCCCCAAAAGGGAAACTAAAAGAAAGAATATTTTTTTCATTGCCGCAAGATTTAAGGTCATGTTCAAAGATATGGAATAAATTGAAGAATTGCAATAACTGATTCACAATATCTTAAATCCTTATTCACGAAAAAGAGAATCATCTGCTGCGTTCTGCGAATGAATCTTGAAAAAGCGGATAAAAAAGAAGTCGTATCCTCATTCTCCCAAGAGAATTGGATACGACTCTTCTTCATTTAATGTATGCTATGATTTTAATGCTATTGATATTAGCCAATAACTACTTCGCCATCTACTGTTGCCTGCTCTCCCCAAGAACCGATAGCTCCGCCTTCCACGGTTATCTTGTCCTTACACAATTTCAGGGTTAAGGTAATCTTCTTTCCACCCAACAAAGTTTCCTGAGGCATTTTCAGTTCCTCCAAAAGTGTTTTCAGGCTATATTCCTTTGTCAGCTGATTTATCTTGACTGACAAAGTCACATCGGCAGTCGGCTGCGGCACAAGGTAGAAAGAAGCTGTGGTACCTTCCTTCTCAAAGCTTGCTACTTCCGGTTTTGTACTCTTAATCTTTCCTGAAGCAGCATCTACCACACAGGTAGCTTTCGCCTTACAAGTAGTAACCAAAGTTTTCAACTCCTCCGCACTGTAATATCCGTCTGAGCTGAAACTGATATTCAGCAAATGCATGGCATGATTGAAAGAAAGATTGACAGGGTTGGGACTCCCTACAGTCACCTTTTGCGCTTCAGACAGCAACAGGTCTTTATATTCTGCTGTAGAAGTATTAAATTCGAAAGTACCGTCATTGCCTAATTCCTGCTTCGGATAGCATGCCGAAAAAGTCACTTCCGAAACGCCTCCCGGTAATTTCAAACCGCTCCATGACATAGAAGTAGCACCCAATGTATATGTAGTAGAGATAGTATTCATAGTTCCTGCCACAAAAATCGACAAGACATCATCCTTTACAAAATTACCACTTCCGTCTTCCTTCAAGTCAGGCACTCGTGTCAGAGGAGCTACATTGGTCACTATCTTGATTACATCATTCCCTGCTTGCGGTGTCTCTACATCCTTCTTTGAACAAGAAGCTGCTAAAATTCCCGCCGTCAATAATACATAAACTTTGTTCATTCTCATTTTTGGTTTTTCTATATTCAACGATTAAAACCAAGAATGGTTCATCGTATTTACGAATATTTCAATATTTATTCATTTTGAGATTTCCTAGTAAGATCATTTCAGCCTCCAACTTTTATATTCTCAGCTGAAATATGTCCACAAGCTGAAATTAAAAAATGACAGATATTCAGCCATTTTATTATGCGATCATTATCGGCTTGATGAATAATACCTCATCTCAGATAAGAAGGTTTCATTGTATCATAATTAGTACCTTCAAACGTCACCTTCGGAGAGTTGGTATTTCCTAGTCCGGTAAGGAATTCCACATAATCTTTCAAATAAATATTGGTGAAAGGAGCATCATTCCAGATATCGGGTACATATTGGATGTTGAACATAATCATCGAAGTCTGACCAGCTTTTTTCTGTTTCTGCAAAGTTGATCTTCTGTTTTCTATACGTCCAATCACACTACCATCAGAAGTACTCTGTTCCCAGAATCTGGTAACATGTTTCAACCGTTTCGCATAAGGTTCAACCTCCAGGCTCATTTCGAAGGAAGCCACTCCAAATTTCTTTTTGGCAACTTCGCCATCCATTCCTGCAATCCAGGTGGTCTTTGTAGTTCCCTCGGCTGAGTTATTGTAATTATCTCCTCTTTGGTAGTTTGCATTCCATACATAATCCAGCAACGTGCCGACCTCTATACCTGCCAGTTCGTCCAAGACAGACTGGTTTTCCGGATTCCGAATCCATTCGCGTACCGCTTTCCGGCTTTCACTGATTTTATTGCCATAATTATCCATATCTGCCCATTTTTTCTCTCCTTTCTTTATCTCATCGAAATTATTGCTGAACAGACGCCATCCTCGGTCACCTACCATCGCATTGCTGTAGAAACCGATGTTGTACATCGTTATGATGTTATTCCGGTCTTTCCATGGCTGTCCTTCGATGTACGGCATTAGATCTCTCAGTTCCTTGATAAGGAAATGAAAACTTCCCATCTGTACCATTGGTCTTCCGGGCTGAACAGATTCCAACGCCTCCGGATAGTCGGCATATTCATCATCGAACATCACTCCGTCAAGTCCGTACTTTCTCACAGCTTCATAAATATCCCGGGCAAAATCTTTTACCATCTTCCGCCCATTGCTGATATCAAGATTGGAGAAACCAATTCCCTGATGATTAGGAATGACCGACAACAGGACTTTTATTCCCTTTTTCTGTAAAGGCCTTACAAAGATATCCACATTATCTAATATGCGTTTCATGTTATCATTATACGCCAGAACCGGTTTTCCTGAGAACTCATCAAAATTCATGTTTGCAGAAAAAATGACAGCCATATCAAACAACGGTCGCTTCTTCTCCGGTTGACTCTCACCATAAGGATAAAGCATATAATTGCCAATATTACGCAAGTCATTCTCCGCAGCCTCTACAATGGCAACCATTCTGGGTTCTGCCACTGTCGGAGTTCGATCTGTCCACGACATATCTATTGCTGTTGTTTCAAGATTGACTATCTCGACAAACTGTACGCCGATTTCCGCTCCACCAGCTTTCAGAACCAAAGGAAGAACGTAAGTACCATTGTCTGTATGATGAATCTTGACAGGCACCGATACACTGCTTTGTCCTTTTTCCAGCACAACAGATGCAGGTAACGTATATTGAGACTTATCAAGAAGCTTATACAAACCGATACCCTTGAAATCTGCATATTTCTTGGTCAGATCGGCCAAGACTTCATCCGAAGTTTCAAACTCAGCCACAATATCCTGATTACTGTTTTTGCCTTGTCGCAGTTCAAAAACCATTTCTTCGCCCGACAATCTGTGAGTAATATTGTTTTCTGCTCCGGGTAATACAAACTGAGGCTTTCCCATCATCAGAGCATTTTCGATCTCAGGTACTTCTGCCGTCAGACTTTCTTCCTTACAACTACAGCAGAAAGCCGCAACACACCCTATTATAATGTAGAAGGATTTATATAGTTTCATCACCTTTTTCTTTTAAATATTAATATCAATATCATTATCAATCACTACCACGGGAGTTACAGATTCATCAGTGGCTCCTTGCCGTTTTACTGTAAGGTGGCATCCGTTTCCACTTACGTCGGAAATCTTCTGATTACCCGATCCAAGCATCACTTTGTTCATTTTCCAGTAAGCCAGCATTTTACTCTTTTCAAGGTCAAACTGTATCACATCCAGTGCATTGTCTTTTAATTCCTTTATTGTTCTGGAAGTTTTCCATATCCTGACTTCCGACATTTTGCCGTTAAATCCTCTCCACTGGTTAAACGACTGTCCCAACCGGAACGAAGAGCCAGCCAGACTAATATTTCCAGTAGAACTTATGGACAAACGTTCTCTATAGTTTATATAGAACTTAATATCTGCCCCATCGTAAGTCATGGCAATATGATACCACTGCTTTTCCTTGAACTTATAATTGATGATGTATTTCTTGTCATTAACAATAAGCTGTAGCATGTTAGTAGAAACACCCGCATCGCCAAAACGCAGCAAAAAATTCACAGTTCCACCATTATCCTCGCATCCCCACAACGAAGAGATACCAGCAAGAGTTCCCTCCGAACGTTCACTTTCTGCCTTAAATGAATCCACATAGATAAGTCCCTCAATCGTACAAGCCTGCAAGTTTTTGAAAGAACTTCCATCCGCTTCATAATACAGGTTGTTTCTGTTCACTCCCTTGTCAACGCCATTGGCATCCAACGTATTATCTCCAGCCATAGGACGGAAATCGGCGGCCCCTTCCATTTCTCCAGAACCTCCTTTACGCTTTACGTGCAGATAAACCACTTTGTTCGTTTCAGAAATATGGAACCCGGTTGTAGCTTCGAGTTGTATAGCCAGCACATAATCTTTATTAATTTCCAATGAGAAACTATTAATAATACGGATGGTACAACTATTGACTGCAACCTTTCCATCTCTTTCGAACACGACCATGTCGTTCTCCAACTTGTAGGCTGCTTCGGGAAGGAACTCTGCCTTATAACCGACATGAGTCTTAAACGCATCCAGTACAGCCTCATCCTTCAATACATTCAAATAAAAAACATTGTCCGAAGCTATCTTACCATCTCTTAATTTTGCCGATACCGTAACTTCCTTAGTATAGCCTATAGGCTGTATTGAAGAAAATATTACGTCCACCGGATCAAGCGTCATTTCCCGTGCAGAAGAAATATCCGACGTTTCCGTCGTATTGACAAACACCAGCTCTCTGTCTGTTAGAATCTCCGGTGCAACAGTCTTATCTGGTCCAAACAAAGTTTTTCCGAATTCTTCACGGCAAGCCGTCTGAAACAACAGCAGCAGAAGAAAACCTATTATCGATAATTTTTTCATAGTATTTTTATTTTAGGTTTAGATACTGTATTGTCTGTCTCAAGACAGAATATTTATTTTCGTAGTCATTTTCTACTCCTCTCAAAGCCATACCGCCCGTTCTTTCTCCTGTCAGCGGCTTCCATAGGCTCAGCGATTTGTATTTCGCGTCCATAACAGCAACAGACGACAATATATCTTTATAGGGCACTTTCCAGGAATCATTCTCCAGCGACAGATAAGAAAGGAACTGTTCCGCACGGGCATTTTCCATAGACATGAAGCTGTTGAACAAGTCCTGTACTTCAGAAAGCCTGTCGTTACCATGAGTGGTACTGATGACATAATCAAGCCACTGGCAGCTATTGCTTACATATCCTATATAACCGTCGAAAACAAGTATTCTTTTTGCTGTATGAAACTTTGCACCGGCCGTATCAATGAATCTCTTCACGACTTCTCTAAAGAAGACATCCCCAGTAGAAGACATACTGATACTCAGTCCATCCAGTCCTATCTCCGAAATTATTTTTTCCGAACGGTCAAGCAGCGTGTTTCCTATGGTAGAATAGTGATCCATCACCTTCTGACGTTCCGTTTTTATAGCAGCTTCTATATCTCCCATAGAAACTTCTCGCCCTTCGCTGGCGGCCTTTGCTTCAGCCATACTCTCACCCTTCCGTTCTGCTTCATCCAAAGCAACCACATACTGCTCATATATCTTGTCGAAATCCGCCGTCATCAGCACCTTTGTTCCCTTTTCTCCTCTGACACATCGTAAATCGGCCTTTTGTGCATCAGACAGTGTATCATACTCTCCTTTCAGAATAATCATATCAAGACTATCCGGCAACGTACTTAAATAAGAGTTCATGTTCCCGTCCGCCTTCCAGTTTGAAAACCATACGGCAGATATATAATGCTCAGTCGATTTATAGTTTTTGATTTCAGTCAGGTTTCTGTCTGCGGAATTTACTACCACAGGTAGAGGTTCAATTTCGGTACAGCCAACAATCAGCAGACCCAGACCTGCTATTTTTATTATATTTTTCATATCCATCTTTTTTATATTGACAACTATCATTTTCGTGCCCACCATACATTAGTATTCGGACTATCATTACCTTCCAAATCTTCCTTTATCGCATGGTCCACATTAGTAGTATTCACCGAATGTTCTATCTGCGGCAAAGGATATCTCCGGTAACCATTGGTATCTGCTCCAGACTCATCCTTTTTGATGTTGTTTACTTCGTGGTTATAGTTCACAGCCGGCATCAGATTTGGATATCCGGTACGCCGCCATTCGGCCCACGCCTCGGCACTTCCATAAGGAAACATCGCAATATATTTCTGTGTAATGATCTGTCCTAAATTGTCTTTTTCATTATCAGACCACTTCACTGTCACATTCGAAGAAAAGGCAGGACTATCGAAAGCCGGATACCTAACGTCAGAAAAGGCACCACGCTTGGAAGTATTCTCCAAATAATTTCCCATAGATACATTATGCATATTCATCGACAGTTCTATTCCTTTTACATACAGTTCTTTTGCCGAACCACCCATATTCCATTTCTTTAGTGCTCCTTCTGCCCTCAGGAAAGAAACCTCGGAAGCAGTCATCCATACTACAGGGTCTGAAACGGTTACTTTCGGACGAGAATAAATGTTTGAAGCCGCATTGATCAGTTCTTCTTTAGCCGGGACAGCTACTCCTGACCTCAAACCAAAGTAAACATCATTTCCACTTCTGTTCGTCTTTTCAAAATAAGCCTCCCGTCGCGGATCGGAAAAAGCATTCATGTAAGAAATAATATCTGCTCCACATCGGGTATCTCCCCAGTTATTACTCATCTTATAAAAAGGATTATCAGAGGTAGGTTTCATTGCGTTCTCGGCATTATTTTCAATGACACCTGCTCGAACAGCTTCCTCTGCCCATTTTTTCGCTTCGCCAGGTAATTTATGTGACACCCTTACAGCCAGCCTCAACTTCAAAGAGTTCGCAAACTTTACCCATTTAGCAAGGTCACCGTTGTATACGTCATCATGCGTCATCCATGCACTTTTTTCCACCGATGACAATACTGCCTTTGAGAGTGTTTCACCAGACCAAGTAAGTTCCTCAATCATTTTCCGATAGATATACTCTTGTGTCTGATATGGCTTTTGAGCTTCAGTTCCCGAAAACTCATACGGTATAGGTCCATACATATCGGTCAGTCTATGTAATACGGCTACCTTTAGTATTGTACCCCATGCATAAAAGACATTATCATGGCTTGCATTAGTAGCCAAAGCCAAAGAGTTGTATTGTTTGATGACTTTTGGTAAAGATTGTTCATCCGTAAACGGATATTCTATAAAGCCTACATTATAATTGAAACGTCCCAAATCAGTATGTTTCGTCTGTCCCATATAGCCTGAAAGTGACTCACAACCCAGACTCATGGAATACTGAAACAGATTTTCCTGCAAAGGAATCACAATACCAGACAGAACTCCGCAATCGTTGGCTACCTGTTCGGCTATGCCTCCAGAAGCAAGTACTTCATCCGATACTCCATAAGGATTACTATTATATTCTGCAAAATGATCAGTACAACTTGCAGCAAACATACCTGTCAATATAGCGAATAAAAAAATCTTGTTCATAGTTTAAATATTTAGTCCATTACAGATTTTAAAACTTAGCCTTTATGCTAAAACCAAGGCTTCTCAGTGAAGGCAACATAAAATAATCCAATCCCTGCGCATAATTACCCGTAGATGAAACAGACTCAGGATCGAACGGTGCCTTACAGTAAAGCATCAACAGATTTTTCCCTGTTAAAGACAAAGACAAATCCAAGACATTACCCAGCCATTTTCTCGGTATGTTATACGAAATGTAAGCCTCACGCAAACGTACATTGGAAGCGGTATAAGTATAATATTGTGTCAGATAATCTTTAGGTCTACCCTGCAACTGATAGTATGACTGTGCTGGAACAACAACTCCCGGTGACAAGGTCACTCCTCCAGCATCACGGGCATCGGCCGTAACTTTCGACACACCTGAATAATCCATCGCCGCCTGAGTACCAGACACAACGATACCTCCTATTCGGGCAGAAATCATGAAGCCAAAGCTCAAGTTCTTATATCTGAAATCATTCCTCCATCCCATTGTTGCATCAGGTAAAAGACTTCCTAACTTCAAATATTCGTTTCTCGGCTTCAAGTCTTGAGAGATATCAATATTGCCATAAGCATCTCTTACAAAATCGGTTTTTGCATAGATGTCTCCCAATGTACCTCCAGGACGCAAGATAATCTGAGCATTTCCGAAATTATCTTTCAGAAGTTCATCCTTTTCAAACAAGGGTTCATTCGGATTCTGCGGGTTTTTCACATTCGCTACAAGTTCCTTAATTTCATTCTTGTTATAACCATAGGTAAAGTTAGTATCCCAGGAAAAATTCTTTCCAATGTTTATTGTTCCTCCCAAAGCAATTTCTACCCCTTGATTTTGTACATTACCGGTCTGTACATAAGTATAGTTATAACCGGACGAAGCCGACATAGCGGCCTTAATAGTCTGATTCTTGGTATTTGTCTTATAATAAGTTATATCAAAGTTCAATTTATTTTGTATCCACTTGGTAGTCAATCCGATTTCAAAGGAGTTAGTACGTTCCGGCTTCAAATCCTTCAACGGATAGTAACCTTCCTTCACCCATTTCTTATCATCCTGGCTAAAAGTATTAAGTTGCATAGTCAATCCTCTTTGGAACGGCGAAGCTACCTGTGCATAAGCAACTCTCAACTTGGCAAAAGACAGTGAATTATACATTTTATTTCTCAGTTCCTCTGAAAGCATATCAGTCAAGATTCCTGAAAGACCTATAGAAGGATAGAAAAACGACTTATGATTTGAACCAGCCAACTGTGAGGCCCAATCATTACGCCCGGTAACCGTAAGAAACAACAATCTTCTCCAGCTGACTTCCAAACTTCCAAATACAGACTGCGTCTGTTCTCTCCATCCTTTTTGATAAAACTGAGCTTTCTGAGCTCCCTGTTCAATATTCTGCACATTGAATACATTAGGCAAGCCATCATTTCTCAATGGCCCCTGATTTATCAATGCATCATTCATCTGGTCGGTCAAACTGGCTCCCACATTCAAAGCCAAAGTATAATCATCAGCAATATTTTTATTCAGGTTAGTGAGTACATCAACATAGTTCTGCATATCCCAACTATTCTCAAGACCAAAGAAACCATTCTTGGTACCCCCGTTCAGCAAAGTAGGAATTGTTCCCACAAAACGCTTATCCTTATATTCCTGACTTGTGCGGTCAATTCTGTATCGAGCCGCTACATCCCACTTTTCAGAAGAAGACCACTCTTTAATAACGTACGAAAGTCCCAGTGATACAATGAAGCGCTTTCTTTCAGAAGTACGGATGTTTCTATAAGCCACCCAGTACGGATTCTGCATCGTATAATCCCCTTGCGGGAAAGGACTTGCCGTAAGCAATCCTCGTTCGTCATCCCACATTTCAAAATATTGTGCATTGTTCCAATCAAGGCCTCTAGGATATAGATAAGCCCCGACCACCGGATTCATATATTCTCCCTGATTCACCATATTCTGGTCACGCTGTACAATATATTGTGCTCCGATATCCATTCTCAACTTTCCTTTAAGAGCAGTACTTGAATTACGCAAGGTGATGTTGTAACGGTCGTACACATTATTGGGTATCAATCCATTGGCATTTGTGGCAGCCAATGATGCATAGGTTTGACTCTTTTCACTACCCATTGAAAGAGTAACGGCATTGGTATAAGTAGCTGAAGTCTTGAAGAAATCCGTTGGAGAATAGCCTGTAGAAGGTTGTTTCTCTCCCCAGCTTACAGCCGCATTCGGCAAACTGCCATAGGTATTCTGAAATTCAGGCATGATAAAAGGATGAGCAAACTCCATGGAAGAAGAGAATGTAGCCTCCAACTTACCTTCCTTTCCTTTTTTTGTAGTAATCAAAATAGCTCCATTGGCGGCTGAAGAACCGTACAGAGCGGCTGCCGAGGCTCCTGTAAGTACCGTCATAGACTCAATATCTTCCGGATTAAGATCGGCAATACCTTCCGTAGATCCTCTGGAAGCATAACGTCCTGAACCTTCGTCCCCTACCGAATTAAACATAGGTACACCATCAATTACATACAAGGCATTATTACTTCCTTCTATCGATTTTACTCCTCGCATCACAACTTTTGTAGCTCCACCGACTCCAGAAGAACTACTCTGTATGTTGACACCGGCAATCTTTCCATTCAGGCTATTTATAAGATTCGCATCCTTCACTCTTGTCAGCTCATCTTGCTTTACATTCTGCACATTGTACGATAGAGCTTTTTCTTGTCGCTTGATACCTAACGCAGTAACTACTACATCGTCCAATACTTGTGTATCTTCCTGAAGCGTCACATTAATTTCAGATACCCCTGCTGAAACTGTCTTTTTTATGCTAGTATAACCAATAAAAGAAAACTCCAATACTGCACCGTCCGACACTTTTATGGTATAATAACCATCCAAATCTGTCACGGTACCGTTCGTCGTACCAAACTCTATCACATTTACCATTATCAACGGCAGACCTGCATTATCAAGCACCTGCCCTTTTATTTCCCTGGTTTGAGCATTGATTATCCCGCATAATCCCATTATACAGAATAAAAATATAATAAGTCTGTTATTCATCGATGTTCAGTATTAAATTAATAAGGTATATTTTCCAGATTATCCTTGGTCAGCGTAACCTTGAATCCACTAGTGATATTAGCTCCCGATTCACGTTTGATGGAAAGCATTGGACTATAATTCCAAAAGACAGGACTCAAGAATATAACTACTTCTTTATCGGAACTAATCTCCACATTCTTTATTAATATAGTAACTGGTAAGTCATTTGCATTGATGACATTCTGTTCAGACTTATAAAGACCTTCAAAGCTCAACCCTGAATTTATGGCTGCCGTTAGCTTTTCTGAATCATTAAGCACATATATAAAGGCTCCTTCCCAGCTAAAATTGTATCCTTCAAAATTATTCACAGTAACTTCAAGGTCGACAACCTTTTTAAGTACTCCACCACTAGTAGGAGGTACATACGGAAAATTGAATTCCAGATTATAGTTACTTGTCTCCGAATTGACAGTTACTTCCATCTTTTGAAAGCTATCATAGTAATCTGTATTCCATTTAGGAATATATACTATATAATCTTTTGCTCCTTCCGTACAGAAAACTTCAAAGACGGCAGTTCCGCCCATTATGGATTTTTTCTCCACATACGTGCCAGCTTCAGGGTGTCCGTGCTGATTCTTGACAACCTCCTCCACTGAAGGCCATTTACTTGCTTCTATCAGATAAATTTCATGGTTGTCCAAAGGAGTATCCCCCCTAACAGCAGATACACTAATCTTTTTTTTCTGTTCTTTCTGAAACTCACACTCTACTTCTGTAACATTATAATCGATTTCACGCAAATCATGTTTAAGATAGGCTATTCCTTCCTCTGGATTTACTAAAAACAAGACATAGCTTTTAGCAGACAAAGGAGTATCAATCATCAATTTCGTACTCATCTGCTGAGTGGTAGCTTTCTGCACATATAATCCCTCTTCAATCACTCCACCCGTTAACATGGAACTAAGAAAAGCTGTTTGGTTTTCTTTCTGTACAAGAAACAAGTCTTTATTCAAATAATCGGAAGGCACAGTCACTTCTATGGTAATCTGTTTGATAGACTCTGAAGCCTGTGCTCCACAATCTATTGTTTTTTCAATCTTGCCAAAAGCTACAAAGTACTTCAACTCATTCGTTCTGTTAGTGAGCGGAATAAATGAATCCCCCTCTACTTTAAATACATTGACATAAACATTTGACTTATAATATGCTGTCAAATCATCAAATATAACCTTAGCAGACTTAATCGGTTGCTGAACCAAAAAATCAGACTTGGAAATAGTAGAGATACCACCGTACTCATCAAAAAGACTCTTATCAAGTATTCCGATCACCATTCCCTCAGAAATCTGCAAATTCTTTAAGATAAGTGTTAAAACAGATTTTTCCCTTTCCACAGATTGTTTCTCAGGGACAAAGACGCCATTTACCACATCATTCGAACAAGAGGGTAAAAGCCAAAGCACAATCATTGCACACAACAATGTAAAATGATTCCTCATAAAGAAAAAATTTAAGATTAACAATAAAAACAAAATAATGAACGATTGATATATAATCAATAGATCATCACCCAACAATTAATAGTTTAGTTTAATAATTCCAATTTAATAGTTTAGTTAATAGTTTATTAATAGTTTAGTTTAATAACTTAGTTACATAGTCTAGTTCAAATAATACATAAATATCTACTTTCTAAGAAAATAAATACCCCCAAAAATAAATACAAAAATATATGAGAACACAAGATTCTCTAAACAAAACCTTAATGATATTGGCCTTCATCTTATATAAACGATTGCAAAGATATGCACAAAATATTCAATTACAAAAAAAGTGATATAAACCTATATTGAAACAACATATATTAACAAATAAGATTTTTCTGTTTATATATGTGAACAAAACAAGAGTCTGCCCCTTCAATGACTCTAATTAAGCAACAATCTTTCCCTTCGTAATTTTATCACAATTATGACATTTTCATTTACAGAAAGACAACATTGTCTGAAATTTCAGACAAAAATATCACTAAACAAGAAAATAAAAAAAATAAAAAGTTTATAGATCAATGTACAATCACTACAGTAAAATATCTTATCCGAAAATATCACCCACACCCTTAACTAACTTCGACCCTAATAGTAAAAATTCACCATTTATAAGTGAGAACCGAATCATATAAACAAGTAATAACTTGGCTACAAACAGACATTTAAACGGCAATAAGTACCAATCAAAGTTTTACGACAGAAGGGACAAACTCTACTACCCAATTTCAAGAACAGAATATTTTCAGAAATAAGTTCTTTGATACCTTGTGGTTGCCTATAGATCCAATGATAAAAGTCACCCATTTTCAGATGTTAGCTGAGAATAACCAATAAAAAAAGTCCCGTAAACATATTGTTCACGGGACTTACCTTAATTAACCAGCGGAGAGACAGGGATTCGAACCCCGGGTACCTCGCAGTACAACGGTTTTCAAGACCGCCGCAATCGACCACTCTGCCACCTCTCCAAAACTCCTTTGTAAGAGCGCTTCCTTCCGAAAGCGCTGCAAAGGTACGCATTATTTCCAAACCTGCAAATTATTTGCCCCTTTTTTGATTATTTTTTCCTATTATCGTAACTTTGTACCTTGATAACTTATATTAATATAGACTTATATCCAGACAATGATATATCCGCAGAACTTTGAACAGAAAATAGGATTCGACCAAATTCGTCAACTCTTGAAAATAAAATGTCTCAGCACGCTGGGAGAAGAAAGAGTGGATCAAATGGACTTTTCCGACGATTATAACGAAATCAATCGACGACTGGAACAAGTAACGGAATTTGTCCGCATCACGCAGGAAGAAGATGATTTTCCCAATCAGTATTTTTTCGATGTCCGCCCGTCACTTAAACGCATACGTGTGGAAGGCATGTATATGGACGAACAGGAATTGTTCGACCTACGCCGTTCGCTTGAAACGATACGCGACATTGTACGCTTTCTACAACAAACAGACGATGAGGAAGATACTGACAACGATGAAACTCACTCCCCCTACCCAGCTTTGCACGAGCTTGCCGGAGATATCATGGTATTTCCTCAACTCATCACACGCATCAATAATATTCTCGATAAATTCGGAAAAGTAAAAGACAATGCTTCTTCCGAACTTTTGCGCATCCGACGGGAACTGGCGTCAACGACGGGAAGCATATCCCGAAGCTTGAATAATATTCTGCGGGCGGCTCAATCGGAAGGTTATGTCGATAAAGATGTAACTCCAACCATGCGCGACGGACGACTCGTGATACCTGTAGCTCCCGGCATGAAGAGAAAGATACGAGGTATCGTACACGATGAATCGGCTACCGGAAAGACTGTATTTATAGAACCGGCCGAAGTAGTAGAAGCGAACAACCGCATCCGTGAACTGGAGGGGGAAGAACGACGGGAAATCATACGCATATTACAGGAATTCACGGCTGAGGTCCGGCCTCATTATCAGGAAATCCTGCAATCCTACGAGTTTCTGGCCGAAATAG
>ENA-ORTG01000268-ORTG01000268.1-human-gut-metagenome-genome-assembly--contig:-NODE-268-length-57207-cov-18.078650_pt1 | contig 57207 bp, 49 predicted proteins | sample MGYA00241906_ERZ509176 | MGnify/ENA primary metagenome ERZ509176 (study PRJEB26280, sample SAMEA2338811) | human gut metagenome | biome: human gut; feature: human-associated habitat; material: faeces...
AGCTTCGGCTTGTGCCGGCTGCGACGCGAAGTGCGATGCCGAGGCATGTGACTCGTCCAAATCCTGCTGTGCCGAGAAGTGCGATTCGACCAAGTCGTGCTGCGCCGAGAAAGCCGAAGGAGCGTGCTGCAACAAATAATTTTGTCGGGCATGAGAGTGAGGGAGATTCTTACGGGAATCCCCTTTTTTTGTGCCCGGTTTTCCCGCTCCGCCCGGAATCCTGCGAAAGGGCGGCGGTGCCTTGCAACCGCTTCTGACGACAGGCGGCTGCGGCTTGTTTATTATTTCTGACATGGGATCTCGTTTTTTCATAATTATGGTTATATTTGTGTAATTTTGATTTTTACGGGTTTTAATTGTGCGTCGACTTAATCTCAAATTTAGAATTATGAAAAAACTGATCGGCATCGTCGCCGCGCTGGCGGTGTTTTTCGCCCAACAGGCGTGCAGCGAGGGCGACGACCCCGCTCCCGGAATACGGTTATCTACGGAAACCCTTGATTTTCCGGCCGGGAAATCGACCCTCGACCTGGTGGTTTCCAGCCCGCAGCAATGGCGCCTCCGAGTCAGTGCCGAGTGGTGCTACGTGCTGGGCGCGGATGTCCTGAACGAGCCGTGCGAGGGAAAGACCTTCAGGGTCGGCGTGGATGGCAACAACGCCCTCAAGGGGCGCGAGGCGCTAATCACGTTGACGGGGGCGGACGGGACGGTGAAAACCGTTACGGTGACGCAGGGGGCCGCGGAAGAACTCTCGCCCGTCATCAAGTCGTTCCGGTTCCGGACGGCGGCGAATGCGGCGAAATTGCCGCAGGATGTGGTGCTGGAGGTCGGTGACGGCATTATTTCCGGCAGGACTTCATTCGTGGTGGAGAACAAGGTGCTCGTCCCCGAGTTCGAATTCGAAGGCGAGGGGGTTTATATGGGGTCGCAGGAGATCGCCAGCGGAGAAACCGAGGTGGATTTTTCGGGCCCGGTCGTGCTGACGGTCAGGAACAAAGGCGGCGGGGAGCGGGAATACAGGGTCAGCCTGGTCAGCTTCACGGGGCTGCCCGTGGTTTATATCGACACCGGCGGAATACCGGTCGTCTCGAAGGAGGAATATGTGGCCGCGTCGCTTAAAGTCGTGGATAACAACGGGCTCCGTCCGTCGGGCGTTTTCAGGGGCGATGTCAATATCAAAGGGCGCGGGAACAGTACGTGGGGCATGCCGAAGAAACCTTACCGGCTGAAATTCGACAAGAAACAGTCCCTGTTGGGCGAACCCAAGGACAAGTCGTGGGTGCTGCTGGCCAACTATATGGACAACGCCTGCGGGATACGCAATGCGACGGCCTATGCGATCGGCCACCTGAGCTGTCTGGAGTTTACGCCGACGACCCATTTCGTCGATGTTTTCCTCAATGACCGTTACAACGGCACCTACCAGCTTTGCGAGCACATGAAGATCTCCGAAGACCGGGTGAACGTGACCGACGAGGGATACCTGCTCGAGGCCGACCAGCTCGACCGCCTGGATCCGGACGACGTTTATTTCCGCACGGAGCGTATCCTGATGAATATCAAAGACCCCGACGTGGAGCCCGGGAGCCCGCAATACGAATGGATCAGGAATTACGTCAACGAAGCGGAGAATGCCCTCTATGGTGCGGATTTCGCCGATCCCGAAACGGGGTATGCCAAGTACCTGAACGTCGATACGTATGTGGACTGGTACGTGATCAGCGAGATCACCAAGACCAACGACGCGTCGCTCTATACGAGCTGCTATATGAATATCGCGCCCGGCGGGAAGCTGAACATGGGGCCGATCTGGGATTTCGACATCTGCATGGGCAATACGAAGTGGAACGGTACGGACGGGCGCGGCCCCGAAGGGTACTGGAACCGCGAATCGCCGTGGTTCGAGCGGATGCTGCAGGATCCGGCCTTCGTGCGGAAAGTCAAGGAACGCATCGGCTATTTCAAGTCCAACCTCGCCGTCATCCTGGCGCAGGTGGACGGCGAGGCCGCCTATGCCGAGGCTTCGGTCGTCGAAGATAACCGGCTGTGGCATAACCTGAAACCGGAGGGAGCGGCGGACAGCGAGGTGAAAACCGCGTTCCGGCAGGAGGTTCGGGCGATGAAGGAGTGGCTGACGGCGCGCCTCGACTGGCTCGACCAAGCCTCTTTCCAGGATTAGGGCAACGGACAGGGCGGCACAGGATGCCGCCCTGTTTTTCCCGGGGCATCCCGGCTGCGGATTGCTGCCTGTGGAGCTCCTCCCCTCCCGATGCGCAGGGTGCGATATGCCGGGCGCATTCCGGGCGGGGAATCCCCTCCGGCAGGGAACATGCAGCGGTGTAAGTTATGCCAAAAAAACTATCTTTGCATGGACACAAACATTACCACTATGAAAGTATTGCTTATAAACGGCAGCCCCCACAGGGAGGGGAACACTTTTATCGCCTTGTCCGAGGTTGCCCGGACGCTCGAAGCCCAAGGCATTGGGACGGAGATCGTCCACATCGGGACGAGGGCCATGCAGGGTTGTATCGCCTGCGGGAAATGTGCGGAACTGGGGCATTGCGTCTTTTCCGATGCCGTGTATACCGCCGTGCGGGAGAAGCTTGCCGAGGCCGACGGCCTTGTGGTCGGCTCGCCGGTCTATTATGCCGGGCCGAACGGTTCGCTTTGCGCGCTGCTCGACCGCGTGTTTTATTCGTGCGGCCGCGATCTGGCCTACAAGCCTGCCGCAGCCGTGGCTGTCTGTCGCCGTGGCGGGGCGAGTGCGACGTTCGATCGCCTGAACAAGTATTTTACGATTTCGAATATGCCCGTCGTGTCGTCGCAATATTGGAACAGCGTGCACGGACGGGTGCCGGGCGAGGCGCACGAAGATGCCGAAGGCTTGCAGACGATGCGGGTGCTGGCGAGGAACATGGCGCAACTGCTGAAGGCCGGTGTCGGCCCCCGTCTGGCCCCGGAGCCCGAAGAACGGGAGTGGACGCATTTCATCCGCTGACCGCCGCGGGGCTGGATTTCAGGATGGGAAAGAGCGCGCAGAAAAGGGAATTGGCAACGACCGTTAGTCGTTGCCAATTCCCTTTTAATGTATAGCTGTCGAGGATTTCCTGGTCGGCAATGTTGGTTTCCATCTTCTAATAGGCGGTTATGACCCGGCTCGTTTCGCTCGTCGTCGTACCGCTGGCACCCGTAGCCTGGCACTTTACATAATAGGTCGTCCCGGCTTTCAGGCCGCTGATCGTCGCTTTGATGAGGCTGCCGGTTACGGTGGCGCTTTTGCCCCTCGTCGGATCGGATGTGGTGCCGTAATATATCTTGGCGTCCGAAACCTTTGCTTCATCCTTGTTGTAAATCTTATAGGTTACGGTTACCGAGGTTTTGGTCGCCGTAAAATCGTAAAACCCGATATCGGGCTTTTCTGCCGGGGAGCCCGGATCCGATCCGCTTCCGGAAGTTGACACATAATAGAAATAGTTGCTATACGTGTCGTAGTCGGCTATCATTACCAGTTCCGAGTCCGTCATTTTTCCGATGCGGCTGTGTCCGAAGCCGAAGGCCGTGCTGTATGCTCCGTTCGTCTTGGGGTCTCCCGTGTCCCATTGGCAACGGATCATTTCCCCGTCGATCCACCACCAGCCTGAATGGGTATTGTTCAGGTACAGGTAGTGCCATGCGCGGTCGGTTGCGCCCGAAAATGTTATTGTATTCAATACGTAGGGGTTATTCAGAACTTTTTCAGTGCCGTCTTCTACTTTGATTTCTTTGGCCAGTTTCCAATGTGTGTCCAGGAGTTGCCGTTCGAGTTCCTGGCCGGTTGCCTGCGGCCCATTGCCGCTTTCTCCACCTTCGTCGCTGCTGCACGATACAAGCATGACGTATCCGATTACCAATATGGATCTGGCAATATTGATTAGTTTCATCGGTTCCGTTTGTTTATGATTTCTGGGGTGTTTGAGTCGTTGGGATTTCGGCTTTCGATAAATTGTTACATTGTTTCGGGACTTCGACCCGGGATTATTCCCTTGCCGCTTCCGGGGGCGCAGGGGATGGGGCCAAACATCCGGCTGTTGTCGTACGTATCAGAAATAGTAATTGAATGCGATCGTCGCGCCGACGTTCAGGCCGAGCGAGAAGTCCCGGTTGGATACTTTGTTGTCGCCGTCTTGTTTGATAACGGTGGTCTTCGTACTGGACGAACTCCACGAAAGCGATCCGGAAACGAGCATGTCGCCGCGTTCTTGTGCACATAGTGTCGATGCCATTCCTACCAGTGCGAAACAAAGAAATAGTTTTTTCATAATAAACTGAATTTAGGTAGATAATGGATGTTTTTGTTTGCGATGCTAATATATTGTTTATCCGTTCGTTTGGAACGGAGGGTTTTCTGTTCATTTCAGGCTGCCGTATGTGTTTTGTGCGGGAACGACGTCGGACGGATCGGTAGTCTGACAGGTCTGAAATGAGAAATCGCCTCTATTACAGATTTCTATCATCTGTAATAGAGGCGATTTTATAAAAGCACAGACTTGCCGGTCGGTCTTTGTCTGTCGATCCTGCGGTCAGGCGGATCATCCTGCGGAGAGGAGGGGATTCGAACCCCTGAAACCCTTTAGGGGTTTACTCGCTTTCCAGGCGGGCCAGTTCAACCACTCCTGCACCTCTCCTTTCGGTTCGCAAAGGTAATAATTATTTTCAGATTTTACCAAAAATTGCCGTTTTTCCTTCGGCGGGACGGGCGGCCTGTCCCTGGGTGGGTGCAATGCGGCGGTTTGCCCGCAGCCGGCCGGGTTATTGCTGCCAGACGGTCTGGAGCAGTATCCAGAATGAAAACCGGAGGAAGGAGCCGGCCAGCGCCAGGAGTGCCGTCGTCCGGGGGCGTACCTTGTATACCCCCAGGGCGATCATGCAGACCATGCCGATGAAGGGGGCCCAAAAGACCATCGCAAGCCATACGCCGTATTTGTCGACCCGTTCCTGCTGCCTGCGGAGCGTGTCGGGCTTTATCCTGAACCATTTTTCGAGCCATTCCCACTTGGCATACCATCCGAGCCAGTAGGAAGTCATCGCTCCCAGCCAATTTCCGACGGCCGCCACGGGCAGGCATATCAGGGGGTCGGCTTTTGCCGCGAGCATCCCGACAAGCAGTATGTCCGAGCTGAGCGGCAGCACCGTGCCGGCCAGGAAGGTGCCGAGAAACAGCCCCAGGTATCCTAAGTTGAGCAGCCAGTCCATAACCGTGTTTGCGAGGTTCCGTTCTTTATCCCCGGCAAAGATCGTCATTTTAAACCGTATCTGCAATATTTATCCGGGCAGGGTTCGTCAGGGCCGGGTGAATGAAAACGGGACTGCCTAAAACATGTTAGGCAGTCCCTTGCGACACACTATCGAAGAACAAATTGCATTGTTAGCGATTGTCCTGCGATTTTTTCGTGTACTGGTTATGGCCTTCGGGATTGTTGCTGCGCGAAGTGCGCCCTGAACCGGACGACTGGCTGCTTGCGGTTCCCCGGCTCGCCGAGCTGGTGCGCGAAGTGGTCGTACGCGACGACTTTTCCGCCGATTTGCTTTGTCCGGACTGTGTATGGCCGGAGGTTTTGTTGTTAGACTCTTTCATGACTTTTAAAGAATTAAGTGAGACATAAATGCTGCCCGCCAGCCGAAGGGCCGAAGCCATGCGGTTGAAAGCCAGCCTGTACCGCATCTCCCCGCCGGGATGTACGGTATAGCTGACAACACAAAATAGATACCGAATATTTACGGAATATTTACCGGAGCCCGAAGTGGATGATGCTCAGCCGGGAAATGCTATGCGAATCAATCCTTTTTTCGTACCCAAACGGCTAATTTGCCTCCGTGTACTTTGAAAAGGGCCTTCCCGTCGTCGCCGATGGTCAGTTCGTCGTCGTAGCTTCCGGTGATCTCATGCCACGTTTCGTTGGCATGCATTACGCCTACGGACATCACTTTTTCGCCGTCCTCGCCGTTGGAAAGGAGCAGTGCCAGGCCGGAATCCGGATGTTGTGCGTCGCCCGAGCGGGTGAAACCTACCGTATTGGGATGGTCGAAATAATCCGTCTGTTCGCCGAAGGCGCGGGAGCGACGGGCATCGAGCAGAATATCGAGGATGGGACGGTGGGGCGACCCTTCGCCTTTCATGCTGTAATAATCGCCGTAGAAGACGCAGGGGTACCCCTCTTTCATCAGCAGGATCAGTCCGTACGCCAGCGGTTTGAACCACGATTTGACCTGCGATTCGAGCGAGCTGCCGCGCTGCGAGTCGTGGTTGTCCACGAACGTCACGGCCAGCGTGGGGTATTTCTGCACGAGCGTGTCGTCGAGCAGCGTCCGCATGTCGAAGTCGCGGCCCTGCTGCGATGCCGTGAAAAGTTTGAAGTGAAGCGGCGCGTCGAACAGGTCGATCTGGTGGTCTACGGCGTCGAGGTAGGCCTCCAGCGACTCGAAATCGCCGCTCCAGTACTCACCGACGGCGTAGAACTCTTTGCCCCGCGAAGCCCGGACGTTGTGCATGAAGTCGGCGATGAAGGCATTCTTGATGTGTTTGAGCGCGTCGAGGCGCATGCCGTCCGCGTCGAGCGTTTGGGCGATCCATACGCCCCAGCGTTTCATTTCTTCGACCACCTCGGGATGGTCGAAGTCCACGTCGTTGAAGATCAGGAAATCGTAGTTCCCGTTCTCGCCGTCGACGCCTTCGCTCCACTTCTTGCCTTCGCCCTGGATGAGGTAGATGGCCCGTTTGCCGGTCTCGTAAACCTGGTCGGTTCCCGAGAAGTGGTACCAGTGCCATTTGAAGGGAGAATATTTGTCGCCGCGCCCCGGAAAGGAATAACCCGTCCATCCTTCGACTTCGACGGGTGCGCCGATCACTTGCTCGCGGTTCTCGGGATCGACCTCGCAGGCCATGAACTTCTCGGTATAGTCGGCGCCGGTCTTCTGATTCATCACCGTGTCGAGGTAGACGGCTATCCCGTTCTCGTGGAGCGCCGCGACCGCTTCTTCCAGTTCGTGCCGCGTGCCGTACTTGGTGCGGACGGTGCCTTTCTGGTCGAACTCCCCCAAGTCGTAGAGGTCGTATACGGCGTATCCCTCGTCCTGTTGTTCGTCGGCCTTGTAAGCCGGCGGTATCCAGACCGACGTGATGCCGATGTCGTGCAGGTGTTTGGCATCCTCTTTCAGGTGCACCCATAATTTACCGTCGTTGGGCAGATTCCATTCGAAATACTGCATCATTACTCCGTTTTTCATAAAGCCGATATATGTTTAATATTTACGCGTTTTCGTTGCAAAGTACATGCTAAACAGGATGAACGCCCCGGAATTTCCCCGGGGCGTTCTGACCTGCAAGCCGGCGGTGGCGTCAATCCTGTCCGACCGGCTGGCGCCGGGGCGCTTTCGTGTCCTGCGAATCGTACTGGCTCCACTGGAGGTTTTTCTCCGGCGTAGCCTTGCGGATTTCGCTGCTGCGCTGCTTGCTGAGCTTCTTGTCCGCGCTGCGCACCGAAGCCTCCGTGCGGGGTGTGCCCTGCGGTTCGAGTTCGGTGAGCCCGTCGGTTTCGAGTACCTGCTGGCGCGGATTTTCGACATACAGCCACTCTTCGCCCAGGCCGATGCTTTCGCCTTCGTTCCACGGCCCGCGGGCATCCTCGCCCATCGAGTGGTTGGAGTAGATATTGCTGTAGCGGGGGTCGCTTTGCAGCACACCGGGCGGGAAATTGGGCTGGATGGTGTCCAGTGCCGCCTCGAACTGCTGGAAATGCGCCACTTCGCGTGTCATCAGGAAATTGAGTGTCGCGAGCACGTCCTTGTCGTCGGTGAACTGCATCAGGTATTCGTAGACGATCTTGGCACGCGATTCGGCGGCGATGTCCGAGCGCAGGTCGACCGTCAGGTCGCTGTTGGCATTGACATAGGAGCCTTGCCAGGGGACGCCGTTGCTGTCGGTGAGGCGTGGCCCGCCGCCCGTCAGCACGCCGAACTGCGGGTTGACCGAAAAGGCCGAATGGATGAAGTCGTCCTTCGAAATGCCTTCGCCGAAGACGTCGTTTCGCTCGGCCGCATCTTTGAGGTTGCCGTTTACGCCTGCGAGGAGCATCTGGATCGTGGCCCCGACGATTTCGAGGTGTCCCAGCTCCTCGGTGGCGATATCCATCAGCATATCGTACTTGTCCGGATAGGGGTTATGGCAGGCGAAGGCCTGCACGAAATACTGCATCGCAGCTTTCAGCTCGCCGTTGCCGCCGCCGAATTGTTCGAGCAGCAGCCGTGCGAAGCGGGGATCGGGTTTCGATACCCGCGCTTTGAACTGGAGTTCTTTGGAGTGGTAAAACATAGATTCGTTGTTTTAAGTTGAACATGCCGGAGGCCGGGTTTCCCCGGGAGGTTCGTCGCAGAGGCCTCCACTCCCGGTCGTATTTCCCGGGGACGGGCCTTCTGCGGACGTCCCGTTGCGGCCGGCCGCATTGCCGGCGTAATTAGTGCCTTTTGTCCGGATTTTGTCCGTTCATCCGGTTTTCGGCGCTCTGTTCCCTGTCGGAACCTTTCTCTTCCCAGTACGAACCCGTCTTGGAGCCGTATTGCGACGAATTCTCCGGCTGCTGCCGCTGGTAGGAACTCCCTTGGCTACCGCCGGCGTGCATGCCGCTGTTGTCGCCGCTGTTGCTCCGGCTGTCCAGATCGTTCGTGTTGGCGTTGGTTCTGGGATTGTTCTGCATTTCGTTTTCCTGCTCACGGCTCTCGCCGTACATGTTGTCATTCTTATTCATAATAGTAATTTTTAATGATTCGGTTTAATAGGTGATTCGGTGGCCGATCCGTCGTGCCCTTCGGTCTTGACGAGCTTGTTGTAAAGCCCCATGATCAGCAGCGGGGCGGCCCACTGTCCGACCAGCAGCGCGGTGGATTTCCGGCCGCGGCACATCATGCAGGCGGAGGCTGCCAATGCGCTCAGCCCGGCACACAGATAGACCATCGAGGGAATTTTGGACGTCTTTTTTTCTACGGCAACAGTGGCGTTGCCTTCTTGCGGTTGATTGTTCGACATGGTTTTGCTGGTTTAAAAACCGGAGCAGGGAACTGCTCCGGTTGTAATTGACACTTAAGACGATCCTTTAATAGATCGTTATCTTGACGATCCCTTCCACGGCGGGAACCGGGAAGGTGTCGCCCACAGCGCTGATGGCTTTGTCCTCGGGCATCCGGGTGCCGCCGAATACGAACTGGGCGTTGCCGGCTCCGGGATACTGGCTTACGGCCGTGCCGTCGTCAAGCAGGACGGTCTTGCTCGTCACCTCGCCTTTGGTCAGGGCATTGAGTTCGGGGCCGTTTGCAAAGAACCAGTCGTTGGAATAACCGAACATCGTTGCGAACGCCACTTTTTCGTTGGCCGCAGCCTCATAGGTGCATTCCATGCTCTTGCCCGGCAGGACGGTGTCCGTAAGCGTGTAGATCTTGCGTACCTGCGGGACTTTTTCGAGCGAAGCTTTCAGCTGCGACGGATCGCCGCGCTGTGCGAGCGCTGCAAGACCCAGCTGCGCATCTTTCTGTCCCAACTGGTAGATCGGGTTGGTGTTGCCCGTGTAAACCACTACGATGGCGCCGTGCAGCGTGGTAATGATTCCCGTTTGGTCGGCGACAAGCGATTTGAGGGGGTCGACATTGCCTGCTTCGGCCAGCTTGGTCAGCTCCACGCCCGATTTCTGGTCGACGCTGAAGAACGGTTTGTCCATCACCAGGTCGCCGTCGAGCAGGTTCGATACGACGAATACACCGCCCGAGAACGGGGTCTCATTCGCCGTGCCGGCAGAAATATTGGAGATCGTACAGGTGAACAGCGACTGTGCGGCATCGAAGGTCAGGCTCACTTGGAGCAGGCTCGATGCGGCCAGATAGTTGTGTCCTTCGGAGTCCGTGCCCTTCACTTCGGTTACCACGCCGGCCTGGGCTACGCCCGGATGATTGACATCGGGGCCGGGCTGTTCGTTTACGCGGGTTCCGTTGTCCCAGAGTTTCACGGCATCGGCAATGATGCCGGTATAAGGTACTCCCGAATCGTTGAAGAGCTGGATGCCCGGATTCTCTGGGGCGAAGAACAGGTCGTTGGAATTGGAATACATAGTGGCGAACATCAGGCGCTGCCCTTTGGCTGCGTGGAATGTGAACGACGTCGTTTGCCCGGGGGCCACGGCGGCGAACGTGCCGCTCTGGACGTAATTCTTCGTCGGGATGACGTTTTCGAACTTGATCGTCGGCTTCGTGCCGGGAGCGCTGTTGTCGTCATCGTCGTCGCAGGCGGTAAAAGCGAATCCTGCGAAAAGCAACGCCGCAGCGAATGCGGTGCAAAAGTACTTTTTTTTCATAGTGGAATTGATAATTAAATAAAGTTAACAATCGGTTAAACCATAAGTGTTTTTTATATTAAGGTATGTGCTCGTATTTGTTGTCCGGCACCCTTTACAGTGCAGTTCCGTGCATCATTTATGCCATGAAAAATACTTTTGGATGGATTGGAAAAGCGGGAGGATGGATATTCCTGCAAAACACGCAGTAAGGCGGGGATGGATTTTTTTTCGACCTCGTCCGCCGGGGTAAAACCTTCTTCCTGCGGTGGTTCGGGCGCTGTTTCGGCAGATTTTTTGCGGATTCGGGATTGTAACGTCCGCCACTCCCGGTGCCGGAGGCTTTGGGCGGAATAACCACGCAAATATGGATGCAACGGCAAAAAACCTTTTGAACCTTCAACGGGAGGAGGCCACCTTGTGCGAAGTCTACCGCCGGCTGGCCGAACTGGAAAAAGACCCGGTTCGCCGGCAGACCCTGGTGCGTATCATGCACGACGAAAGACGGCATTGCGCGATCCTGAAGCGCAGGACGGGACGCGAAATGGCTCCCGATCCGAAACGGGTTTTCTGGTATGTGTGGATAATGCGGGTGCTGGGGCCGGCTTTTGTCGTCCGGCAGATGGAGCTGTGTGAAAAAGGCACGGAGGCGAGTTATTCCCTGTATGCCGAGCGGGAGGAGTTCATTCGGATCGCTTCGGAGGAAAAGCGCCACGGGGAGGATCTGACCAACCTGGCCGGCGGAATGCGGCTGTCCTATATGAGTTCGGTGGTATTGGGCCTGAACGACGCTATGGTCGAATTCACGGGGGCGCTGGCCGGGTTCACGCTTGCGCTGAACGAACCGCGGCTCGTGGCGCTTACGGGCAGCATCACAGGTGTCGCCGCCGCCCTTTCGATGGCCGCTTCCGAATACCTTTCGACCAAATCGGACGCTACGGGGGAGAAACATCCGCTGCGGGCCGCCCTCTGTACCGGAACCGCCTACCTCGTGACGGTCGCCATTCTGATAATTCCCTATCTGCTTTTTTCGAATGCCGTCATGGCATTGAGCGTCATGCTTCTGGCCGCATTGACCGTGATAGCCCTGTTCAATTACTATTACGCCGTGGTGCGCAGCGAAAGTTTCAGGCAGCGTTTTTTTGAAATGGCGCTTCTGAGTTTCGGCATCGCCGGGATCAGTTTTCTGATCGGCTACGGGCTCAAATATTTTACGGGCATAGAGATGTAGAATAACCGTGCGCCGATAAAAGCCGGCCGGTTCGGACTCAGGATGCCGGACTGTACGGCAAATCCATTAAATATATGATTTCCAATATGAAGATTATTTTTTCGATAAATTCAACCTCAATGGAATATCATTTGCAAGTATTCCGTATGTCAATCATCACTTAAATTCTTTATATTATGAAAAAAATTCTTTTACTCATCGCATCCGCGGCAATCGCTTTGGCCGTGAATGCTGCTCCCCAGAAGGTGGATTTCGGTAAGTTGCCGAAGAATTCGCAGGAATTCATTCAGAAAAACTTCCCGGGCGAAAAAGTGAAGGCCGTGGAAATGGATCGCGAGGCGTCGTGGGACAAATACACCGTCTATTTCAACAGCGGCAACCAGGTCTCCTTCGAAGGCGGCAGCGGAGATTGCAGCCAGATTATCATGAAGAACGGTTCGGTTCCGATGTCCGTGATTCCCGCCAAGGTCAAAACCTATGCAGGCAATACTTACCCGGGGCAGCGAATCGTCATGATGGAAACGACGGCCGACGGCTACAAAGTAGCGCTTTCGGACAAGACGGTTCTCGATTTCGACAAGGACGGTAACTTCACGAAAGCGACGAAATAACTTTTGCAGTGTGAAAATCGCAGGGAGTGCCCGCAGTTGTGCTCCCTGCTTTTTTTTGCTGTCGGCCCGGCGGGCCGTAACAGGATAAACCAGCGTGTGCCATGTGTTATCATATCTCCCTTGCTGCCGGAGCCGAAGAACTGGCCCGGCGTTTCGGCCGTAAAACCGATCTGGTCAGAAAATTCCGACCTGCATACCATGTATGTGCCTTTTCGCACCTCCCGTATCCGGTAGTTACCAGAGACGAGCAGATACAGTATTTCCGCTGGGGGCTGATCCCGTATTGGATCGGGAAGGCCGCCCAGACCGTGACGATCCGCAATCAGACGGTCGTCGCGTGTGCGGAAACTATTTTTGAAAACGCTTCGTTCCGGGTTCCGATCCGCCGGCGGAGGTGCCTGATCCCGGTGAGCGGATTTTTCGGGTGGCACCACGGGCAGGCACAGAAGACTCCCTACTACGTGACGGTAAAGGATCGGCCTGTCATCGCCCTTGCGGGCGTTTTCGACTGCTGGATCGACCGCGATTCGGACGAGGTCGTAATGACGTATTCGGTCATAACCACCGAGGCGAATCCGATGATGCGCCACGTCAACAACAGGGATTGCCGGATGCCGGTTATCCTGCATGACGGCGACGAGGAGCGCTGGCTGCATCCGGAACTGTCCGACGGGCAGATCGCCGCGTTGCTGAAACCCTATCCGGAGCAGATGATGGTCTGCGAACCCGCGCAGCCCGATTTCATGCGCAAAGTTTCCGGCGATTCGGGCATTCTCATGCCGGCATAGGTTCCCGGTGGCGGCCTTTCCCCGAAATATTGCGGCAAAAAAAGAGAAGTCTCAGACTTCTCTTTTTCGATGTCGGGCCACCGGGCTCAGTGTACCTTCTCCTTGATCCGGTTGGAGGCCTGTGTGGCCGTCTCCTTTACTTTGTGTGCGGCTTTGGTCATGCCCTCTTTGGCCGCATTTTTGACCTTCGTGCCGGCTTCTTCAATTTTGCCGGCCATTTTGCGGACACCCGTCTTTGCCTCGTTTTCCGCCTCGATGGCGGTCTCCTGGGCGTCGTCCTTCAGCTTCTGCATGTTTTCCTGCAGATTGTGCCTGGCCTTTTGGCCGTGTTCTTCCGCCTTGTGGACTGCTTTTTCGGCGTGTTCCCGATACGTTTCGTTCTCTTTTGTCGAATACTTTTCCATAATTACATTGTTTTAACGGTTTTGTGCCGTGTGAACAGCGATACGATCCACAGCAGGACGATGGCGCCGATGACGGAGGAGAGGAAAGTCCCCCAGGTGCCCGTCGGCACCCATCCGAACAGCGAAACGAGCCAGCCGCCCAGAATGCCGCCGACAAGGCCGACGATCAGATTGACCAGCAATCCGGAGCCGCTGCCTTTGAAGATCAGGCTGGCGATCCATCCGGCCGCCAGGCCGATGAGTAAATACCATAAGAAATACATATGTTTTTTAATTTTGGTTGACAATCAGGATAATACAAATTCTGTACCCGGGAGGATGAACGGCCCGGAAATTATTCGCGGTATGCGATAATGGCCGAAGAGGGCGCTATCCGGACAATGCCCCCGGGCATGCGGTCGCGGCTGCCGGGATCGATCCGGCCGTCGCGGCAGACTACGGTCCAGTCCGCTTCGGGAATGTGGAACTCGGCCTGGTGGCGGTTGCCGTTATAGGCCACAAGAATCTCTTTCCACGCATCGCCGTTCGCATATTCGCCCAGCGTATAGGCGATCACTCCCGAGTCGCCCGTGTCGAGGAAATGAAGCCCCTGCTGCAGCCCTTCTGCCGTCGGGATACGGAATGCCGGATGGGCTTTCCGGAGTGCGATCAGTCCCCGGACATAATCGAACAGATCCCGGTTTTTGGCTTTCAGGGCCCAGTCGATCCGGTTGACGGCGTCGGGCGAACGGAAACTGTTCGGTTCCCCCTGTTTGTCCTGCATCATCTCTTCGCCGGCGCGGATGAAAGGAACCCCCTGTGCCGTGAGCAAAATCGTGTGTATCAGTTTGTCGATAGGCGGCAGCTCGTCGTCGGCATGGTCGCCCTTGACGGAAAGTCTCAGTTTGTCGATCACCGTGTAGCCGTCGTGGCTGGCGACGAAATTGACTGCCTGCGAAGGGGCGGATGCATATGGCACAGAGCTGTATAACAGGCCGTTATAATCCACTTGCGGATGCTGCGTGGCGCCCGCGATCCCGAATTTTACGGGCTCGTAATGCCCGACGATATTCCCGGAGGCATACCCGGCGGCCTGTTCGTCGAACGTGCTGCCGCGCACGGCGTCGCGGAAATCGTCGCAGAAAACGGCGATGCCCTCCATTTGGCCGACATGATCCCGCACGGCCCGTTTTTCCGGAGGCAGGGGCGAGTCGGCCGCAAGCCAGCCTTCGCCGTATATAAAGATCGTCGGGTCGATCTTCGACAGTTCTTCCCGGATGCGGTTCATCGTTTCGATGTCGTGTATTCCCATCAGGTCGAACCGGAATCCGTCGATATGGTACTCCTGCGCCCAGAATTTGACGGATTCGACGATGTAATGCCGTACCATTTCGCGTTCCGAAGCCGTCTCATTGCCGCAGCCCGAGGCGTCCGAGTAGGAACCGTCGGCATTCTGGCGGTAAAAGTAACCGGGGACGGTAAGGTTGAAGTTCGAACGGTCGACCGAGGCCGTGTGGTTGTAGACCACGTCGAGGACGACGCGCATCCCGTTCCGATGCAGGCTTTTCACCATCTCCTTGAACTCGCGGATGCGTGTCACGGGGTTGGCCGGATCGGTGGAGTAACTGCCTTCCGGAACGTTGTAGTTCTTCGGGTCGTATCCCCAGTTGTAGGTCTTGTCCGCCAGCCTCGTCTCGTCCACCGTCGCATAGTCGAAGGAGGGGAGGATGTGTATATGCGTTACGCCCAGTTCCTTGAGATGATCCAGACCGGATGCCTGCCCTTCGGGGGTTTTGGTGCCGGTTTCGGTCAGGGCCAGAAATTTGCCCTTGTTGCGGATTCCGGAATCCGGGGCGATGCTGAAATCGCGGTGGTGCAGTTCGTAGAGAATAATGTCGGAATACATTTTCAATTCGGGCGCACGATCCGATTCCCAGCCTTCCGGATTGGTCTGGTTCCAGTCGATCACGGCCGCCCGGTCGCCGTTTATGCCGACCGCCTTCGCCAAGATGCCGGGTGTTTCGGCGAGCCATTTCCCCTCTTTTTCTATCTGGAAGGTATAGAAGGAGCCATTCAGGTCGCGTTCGACGGCAATGCGCCAGGTTCCGTCGTCCGAGGGCTCCATTTCCAACTGCTCCTCCGGATTGCCTCCCTCGCCCGAGGAGTAGATATTGAGCCGGGTTTTGCTCGCGGTGGGCGCCCAGAGCGTAAAGACGGAGCGTTGGGGCGTATACGCCAGTTCGAGGTCTTGGCCGTAGTACGGCGGATATTTGTCGAATGAATCCAACTGGTCGGGTGCGGGGTGGTTTTTGATATTTTCCATGGTGGTCGTATTTTATGAATTGGGCGTTTGCGGTGCGTTTCCGGGGACGGATTCGTCTCGGGATCCGGCGTCCTCCCCGCCCCGTTGCACGAGCAGCGTGCGTGTCGGGAAGGCGAAATTGAGCCCGGCCTTGTTGAAGGCGGCCAGTATGGCCAGGTTCATGTCCGAGGTCACTTTCAGAATATCCCCCTGTTTTTCGATGTAATAGTAAAATGTGATGACCAGCGCCGAATCGGTGTAGTCCGAAAAGTAGGCCGTTATGTCCGACGGATTTTCGGAAACGTCCTTTACCTTCGCCGGGAGGCCCCTCAAAATATCCAGCGCCTCGTTCATCTTGTCTGCGCCGGTGTCGTAGGTCAGCCCCACCTTAACCATGGCGCGGCGCATCGGTTCCGACGAGATGTTGACGATCGAGGCGTCCGTAATTTTGTAATTCGGATAACTGGTGATGCGCCGGTCGTAACCCATGATTCGCGTACTGCGCATGCCCACGTCGACCACCGTCCCTTCGAAGCCGTTCACGTTGATCGTGTCGCCGATGCCGAAGGGCTTGTCCGTGAATATGGTGAACGCGCCGAAGATATTCTTCACGGTATCCTGCGCCGCCAGGGCGAAGGCGATACCGCCGATGCCCAGCGTGCCCCACAACGCATTGATGTCGACCCCTACATTGCTCAGGGCAGTTACCAGACCGATGATCCAGATCAGAACCAGGATCGTCCGCCTGACAACCGGCATCATTTTCAGCGCATGGCCGTCTGACCGCTGCCCCCAATATTGCTGGAGCAGGGCTGTGGAGAGGCGGGCCAGAACCCAGGTGATGTCGAGTATGATCAGTATGCTGTAGGCATTGTCGACGTATTTTACCAGATGATCCGGGTAGACCAGCCGATGGATGGCGATCCAGATGCCCAGCAGCATCACGGCGAATTTCAGGGGCGACTCCAGGGAATAGTATATGATGTCGTCCACCCGGTTGTTTGTGCGGCCGATAAAGGGTTTTATAACCTTCCTGCCCAGCAGGGACAGTAGTTTCACGACGATAAACGCTCCTGCTATGATGAGTAGGGAGACGATCCATGTCTGGACGCTGTTTCCCCAGATTTCGTAATTTAACATTTTTCGGCTGTTTTTTAATTATACATTTGTTATTTGTGTTTCCTCTTTTGCCATCCGGTTTTTAACATCGGCGCATAATGCACGGTTTTTTTCTTATCCCGGCTTTCAAATTCTATGCCTTTGGAGAAGAATTTGCACGATCCCGAAATGAAAAATCAGGTTGAGGATGAAGATGATAGTGCATAAATCCAGGAAGAAGGCGGTGCGTATCACCGTCGCGGGATTCCTTGCCGGGATCGCCGGCGGCCTTATCCTGTACTGTGTCCGCGATGTCGTTCTGGGATGGTGTTTCGTGGCGACGGCGGGTTTTACCCTGTTGTACGGTATCGGCTCGCTGTACGACCGCCGGCCTTATATCGTACTTACCGAAGACGGCATTACCGAGATGTTCACGATACGCGGGCAGATCGAATGGGAGGCCATCCGTTATGCGGACGACTTCTATTTCCGGGGGCAATACTGGGTGCGGTTGCTGCTCGAGAGCAATTACAAGCCGCAGCTCATACGGCCGGCCTGGTTCTGGCGCTTCGACCGCCTTTACGAATCGAAAGGCGTAAAGGCGGTCTATCTGCGCACGATGGGGCTGGAGATCGATTCCATGCAACTGGTCGCCCTGATCCGGCGGATGAAGGAAGCGGATGTGCCCGGAAGGATCGAGCTGCTGAACGGCTGCCTGTTGAAATAAAATCCGCCGCAGGAGCGTCGCGCCCCGGAATTCCGTTCGCGGCCGTCGGCGGGCGTTCTGCCGTGTCTTTTCCAGGGTAAGCACAGCGCCCCGGCCGCACGGGATGGGCGGGCAGGGAACATGCTGCGTGTCATCGTATGATTTCGCCCCCGCCTTCGTTGGCTCCGTCCCATGTCGTGTCGACGTCGACCGAGAACTCGATTTCTCCCCGGAAATCGCCCTCTTCGAAACGTGCCGTAAGGTCGATCAACTGGTTGCATTCGATCCGCAGGGTGTCGGTGACTACCCGGTCGTAGAGCGGTGCGTCGTCCTCGCCGTAGAGTCTGAGCCGCCACGATGTCCTTACGCCCGGCAGCGTGCAGAACGTGCCGAGCGTGAACGACCCGGCGGGGCGTGTCCTCAGCTGCGCTGCGGGGATGCGTTTGGAAACCTCGCACGCCAGGTCGGGTTCCCCGCAGAGCGGCATGCGTTGGCCGACGTTGTCGAGCACCACTTCGACGGAGGCGATTCGGGCGGGAATATTCTCGAACCGGAAGCGGGTTATGCCGTGTACGCGCTGAAGTACGGCTTCGAATTCATTGCGGCAGGGGCAGGTCACTTCGAACGGCACGTCGGCGCGGAAATGGTCGTCGCCGTTCTTTTCTCCCTGGTAAACGATGTAACGTGCCTCCGGAGCGTCCATCGTCCCTGTCATCATGCGCGGCGTGACATTCGCCACGAACGCCAGGCGGTATGTCCCGAACGGAAGCGTGTCGATGCGGAAGAGGTAATCCCCGCCGGAGGCGGTATGTAGGTCGTCCGCGCGGCCCTGCCCGACCAGCTGCCCGCCGGCATAGAGCAGATAGTCGAGCGAATGGATGCGTTTCCCGAATTCCTGTTCGAAATCCGACGGACGGTAGGACGGCCGGGCCTGGAATTTCTCGACCCGGAGCGCGACCGTGACGCTTCCTCCCTGGGGCGGGCACGGGTCGAGTTTCTCTTCGATGCACGACGTTGCCGACAGCAGGCACAGGAACGCGAACGGTATGTAAGGTGATTTTTTCATGACTTCGTAATTTTAGTAGGGCGAGGCGTTCCACTCGAAAAAGGAGTCGAAGAGCGCCGCCGCATTTTCGGGGTTTCCCGCGTCGTCCGTCGCCTCGACGACATCGATCCGGATTTGCGACGAGGAGTCGTCATAGGTGTCGGTGGTTTCGAAAACGATGCCGGAGATTTTGCTTGCGGCGAGCGTGCGTGCGAACGTCTGGTCGGTTTTATACGTATATCCGCCGCTGGCGCCGGAAATGTCGATATCCAAGATCCCGATAGGCAGTTCCGAGGCCGGGTCGGCGAAGACGAAGGGCGAAAAGACCGTCGAATTGGTTTGGCACATCTGGTAGCGCTCCGTCCCCGAGGAATGGAAATCTCCCATCGTTGACATGCAACACGGCAGTTCATAGAGTGCTGGATCGCCGTAATACATTCCTCCGAGTGCGTCGATGCCTTCGGCAAAAGGTTCGGTCTTGGACGTGAGAAGCATCTGGACGGTATGGGCTGTCATGTCGAACGAAAAACCGTTGACGGGCGAAGGTTTGTCTTTGAGCAGCACGCGGAACTTCGCCACGCGCCGTTCGGCCCGCAGGGTTACCGGCGGAACGCCTGCCGAATGGAGATCGCCGCTTTTGGGCACCGGGAAATCGGCCACGGCAACAAAAACTTCGCGGCTCAGCTGCCGGTAACCGTTGTTCATCCAGTGCGTCGAGATCGTGTAGGTAAGCAGCGGCGGCGTGCGCAGCGAGCCGTCGGTCTCATCGGAGACGACTTTCCCCGGAACCAGATCGTTGTTCCAGTCGGCCGACCCCCAGTTGATTACGGCTACGATCCGGTAATCGCCCGGCCGCAGTTCGAGATTGAACGGGCACGGCGGAAGATCCCCGGCGATCTTCAGTTCGGCCCATGGCCCCGACTGTGCGTCGAGCAGGACGGTTTGCGTCGTGTCCACGATCCAGCGGGTGTCCGCCTTTTTCAGGATCAGCAGCCGGGCCGTGTTCCTGAACCACTGCGTGTAGGAGGTGGCGCGCGTCATGGGTACGAGCGAGACGTCCGTGCCGACGGCTTCCAGCCGGAACGAGACTTCGACGCGTTTTTCCCTCTCCGCGGACGGGTGCCCGAAGGGTTCCCCTTCTGAGCAGCCGCCCGTCAGGAAGGCCGCCATTACGAATAAGACTGAAAGCTTTCTCATAATCGTACGTTTTTGCCGTTTCACAACCAGTCGAAATTCGTTTCGATGCCCCCTCCGACCGGAATGTCGATGATCCGGTCGCAGTGTAGTCCCGCCCGGTTGACCGTGAAGCAATTTGCAGCCACCGGAAGCCCCGTCGCGGCATCGGCCGCCGGAAGGGCGAGGGTCAGCTGCCGCTGCGGGAAACAGGCTGCGGAATGGACACCCGTGTGGCCGTTGCCGCAGGCAGGCGTCGTGTCGTAGTATGTGAAGAGCAGTTTCACCCGCAGTTTCGAATCGGACGGCAGCAGGAAAGCTCCTTTCATACGCAGGCTGCCGCGCACCCCGTCGTCGTATATGCCGAGTCCCTTGTCCGTCTGGGGGAGTGGAACCTTGAAATCCGTCATCTGTGGCAGAATGCTTTGCACCAGCGGTTCCGAAGCATACGCTGCGGGAACCAGCGTTCCGTTTTCATCGAACCGCAGTTCGGTGGTCGGATTCTCATAGGAGATTTCGATCCGTGCGATCCGGTCGATCACCGACTCCACATCGGGCGATAGGATGCTTTCGGGCTGCGAGAGCGAGCTTCCCGTGCGGTAGATGTCGAAGAGCACCTGCCCTGCGACGCGTGTCAGCGTAAGGCGGATTTTGCCGTCGAGGAGAATAGCCTCGCCGCTCAAGTCCGTATAGCCGCTGTAACCGTCCGGCGCAGCCGCCCCTGAGGCGCATCCCAGCCGCAGGTCTTCCCATGCGACCCCCGGGACGAACTGTGTCCCGGTCGCTGTGGACAGCGACAGCCATTGCGCGTCGCCGGGCTGGGCGACCATCAGAAAACGGTAGTCGTAGGCTTTCAGCTCGGCGAGCGGAAGTTTTAGTGTCTCACCGTCGGCGACCGAAGTGTAACTGCGGTCGAAAACATATCCGTCCTGCGTTCGCGCCGCCCGGCGGAAAAGGTAGAGCGGGGTTGGGTATCCCGATACGGGAAGCGTGCCCTCCAGGCGAAGTTCGGTGTAGCGGAACTTATTGCCGGGAAAGATCTCCTCCTGCGCCTCCAGCCCGCAGGCTGCGGAGAGGGCAGGCAAAAACAGCATTCCGAAAATTCGATATAGGTATTTTCTTTTCATCACGTTCAATCTTTTATTCCCAAATGCCCGTATCGCCGTCCTGTTCCTCGGTGATCGGGGCCGTTTGTATTTCTACTCCGATAACGGGGTAATCCAACGTGATCCAGAGCGTAATTTCGAGTTGCTTGTTACGTTCGGCTTTACCCGTCAGGCGCAGCTGCACCGGTTGCAGGGCGGCTCCCGCCGCGGGAACGACCGTGATATCCAGGCCGACCTCCCCGCCGTCGGCGGGCGGAATGACGAAAGGCCCTTCGAGCCGGACAAATCCCCCGTCGGTAAGTTCCGCATAATCCGCCGCTGTGAGTGTCGCCGTCACCGTGGCCGTTCCGCTGCTTCCGCCGGGATTCACGCGCAGGCCCGTGTGGTCGGCCGAGAGCTCGATGCGGCCGATCTGGTCGAGCACGGATTGCGGTTTGGCATAGGGAACCTCGACGTATCGCGTGCCGTCGTGGTAACCTCGTTTGACGGTGACCGAGATCCGGCAAACAGCGCGCGTGAGCCGGGCGCGAACGGTTTGTGCCGCGCCGTCGATCGTGTAGACCGTATTGGCGTCGGATGCGGGATATTGCAGGAACAGTTCATCGGCCGGGAAACAGGTGCCGGGCACGACTGCGTTTTTACGCAAGACGAAGGCCGCCTCTTCCCATGAAGTTTGCCGCGTTAACGGAGCGGGTTGCAGGGCGATCCGGTCGGCCGCCCCGCTGGCGAACAGGAATTTGTAGTGGCCGTTCGGCATGCGTACCGACAGTTTACCGTCGGGTGTCCATCCTTCGCGAAACAGCGTGTCGAAAAGGAAAACCGCTCCCTGCCGGCGAAAGGCGTAAACCGAGACATCCGCGGCCCCTTCGCGCACCAGCATGATACGCGAGGTTTTCGTGGCCGGAACGATATCTGCTCGCTCCAACCCCGAACAGGCTGCGAAAGCGGCGGCTGCCAGGATGATGGTCGTATGAATCCGATTATTCATGATTCGGTCTGCTTAGCTTTTGTCAGTCGATTTCCCCGTCCACGAAGTTCGATCCGTCCCAGACGGTATCGACCTCGACCTCGAAATCGACACCCGTGGTGAAGACGTTTTCGCCCAATACGTAAATCCGGATCAGTGTCGCCTTGTTGCGTTCGACGGGTATCTTGTCCTGCAGGGCGATGGTGCGTGCCGAGCCTTCGCCCGAGGTGAGCTGCATCGAAAATCCGGTCGTGGCCGTATTGTCGGGATTAGGGATCAGGTAGGTGCCTTTCAGATGCGCGGAGCCGGAGATGATGTCGGCGGGCTGTACGTTCTCGAAATCGTATTTGTCAGCACCGACGACCGTCGATTCGCCCGTGCCCATCGTGACCACGTCCGCAGGGGTGTCGATCGTGTGGGACACGTCGGAAAGGCCGGACACTTTCTCACCCGAAAGCCCCAGACGGCTGTTGGCGCCGGTATAAGCCAGTTTCACCCCGGCCAGTTTCTCGGGGCCGAAAACGTCGCCGCCCGCTTTTTCGGTATAGACGCCCGTTGCGGCATCCTTCTCTGCGCGGATGAAGAGCACGTCCACGCGCGAAACGGCACGGCGGAGCGTGGCGCTGACCGTCTGTTTCGGGCCGTCGAGCGAGATAGTGTAGGAAGGAACCGCATCGAGCGGTGTGTTGAGCATGAACGCCGCCGGGAAATTCTCCCCGGTATGGGTCACGTAGAGTGCATCGGAGAGGGTGGCGTCCGTGAAGTCCGGCCACGTGTAGTTGCCCGGCGTTACCAGCCCGTAGGAGGGCAGGAACTTGTAGTCGCCTGCGGGAAGCTGCACCGTGCCGGTGAGCGCCGTGCCGTCGAAATTCATGCCGCCGAGCGGAATGTCCTGCATATAGACATAACCCGGGCCGGTGTTTTTGAACGCCAGGATCCGGAAGTCCCCGGTGCGGTAGACCGGCCCGCGGCCCGCAGCCGCCTGGGGCGTCCGCGTGATGATTTGCAGGTTCCCGGCGGCAGGGCCGGTAACATCCGTTTTTTCTTCGTCGCTGGAGCAAGCTGCGAGGCCGGCGGCAAGAACCGTAAATAAGAGCAAGTTGTAGATTTTTTTCATGGTTTTATTTTTTTATAATATTATTTGGAATATGAAGTCGTTTTTACCATTCGCAACTCAATTCGTCGAAATGCGCCAGGTTGTATGCCGCCTCCCCGGAGCCGTCTTCCGCGGCGAGCGAGAAGCTGTAGCGCGCCTTTTCCGAATCGCCGTCGATCAGGCACAGGATGCCGAGGTTGTTCAGTGTGCAGGGATCCCCGGCGCAGCGGTTCAGGCATTGACGGGCCGTTTGTATGTCGCCGCAGCGCAGGGCCAGTGCCGCCATGTTGTTGCAGGCGTACGGATCGTCGGGGTAAAACTCCAGCGCGGTTGCGCAGACATAGGCTCTTTCGGGTGAGTCGACGGGATAGAATTCCGCCAGCCGGCACATTTCGCCCAGGCTCAGCCATTCGGGACAGGAGTCGATCAGTTCGCGGCTCTGTCCCACGGTGAACGGGGGCAGTGTATAACTGATGCGGTAATCCACGCGCCGCAGCTGCGGATAAACTTCACGCAGCAGCCGGAGGTAGGTTGCGCCGTTGTCGATTTGCCGGATGCCGGCATCGCGGGCATCGGGATCGGACACGGTGTCGATCACGGCCAGCACCTCGTTCCTTGCGGGCAGGTCGGACAGGACGACCCAACGCCGCAGGCTGTCCCAGTCCTCCGGCTCGGTCGCGGTGATGAAGACCGCGCTGTCCAGTCCGAAGTTCTCTTGCAGGTAGTTGCGGATCGACCGTACGCGGTTTGCGGAAAGACGGGTGTTATAGGGATAGGTGTCCTCGGGCGAGGCATATCCTTTCAGGTAGACGTTCTCTACCGAAAGGCCGTCGTTTCCCAGCAACCGTGCAGTCAGGCTGTCGATGCGCGCCAGTTGGCTGCTATTGTCGGCGAATCCGCGCAGCAGTACCGAACGGCCCTGCGGGAAGTGTATGACAGCCGTGATCTGTTCGCTGCGGCGTTTGGGTTCGTCTGCGGGAACGAGGAACGACAGCCGCGGTTGTACGGAAGGGGCGATCTCGGCGGCGACCAGCGGTGGAAGGGCCGTCCGGTGTTGGGCACATCCCTCCAGGTCGCGGTAAAGGACGACCCGTGCGCCCGCCATCCACGGCTCGTAAGGAATATCACCTTCGAAAAGAACCGCATTTGCCGACGGATTTTTCCGGCTGCGGCGGATAACCGTGTTGCTGAAAACACCTTCGCTAACAGCCGGTATGCCGTAAAGCCGTTCCCGGCGTTCATTGACTCTCTCGCGGATGCGTCCCGTGAAAACGACGGGAGCCAGAAGTATTTGGTTTTCGCCGTTGCTGACGACCGGCGTGACGGTCAGCTGTCCGTTGGCCGGGAGGTCGATGCCGGCGGTGATCGGGAGCCTTACGCAAAGCCGGTCGCCGTTCCTGTAAGCGGCCGGATTCCCCTCGCGACCGTAGACTGCCGCGGTGAAGGTCAGGCATACGGCCAGTAAGCCGGTTATGCGTTGCTTTGTATGGCGTTTCATATCCTGCTGTATTATTTGATGATAAAGATGAGTGCCAGGCCGATTTTGGTCGGCCCGAAATAGTTGCGTGAGCGGGTGCGGATCACTTCGCCGCATTCGGCGATCGGATATTTCCGATCCCACAAACGGGCGTACCCCAGGCCGACTGTGGCTTCGAGGTTCCACCGCTTGCCGATCAGCCACTGATAACCGTAGGATAAACCCGCACCGTAGAGGTGCCCCTGATAGCGGTTGCGGTGGAAATCGGCGTTGAAATTGATCCCTCCCGCATTGTATTCGGCGTAATGGGCGTGCAATCCGAAAAAGTGGCCGTTGAAGCGCTCGCAAAGCCAGTAGCGTACTTCGGGTTGTATCAGCCAATGTTTCCACCGGGCGTCGCCGAACTCCCACGGATTGTAGTTGCCCGATATGTCCAGCGTTACGCGGGGGCCGAGCGCCGCTTCGACACCCAGGTTGATCGTAGCGGTGGCATCGTAGAGCAAGTTGCTCTTGACGGCCCATTTCTGGGCCAGGGATGAATTTACCGATGCCAGCAGGATTGCCAGCATGAAATAAATTTTATTCATTACCATATCTTTTTATTGTCCCGAAAGTGCCCGGATGAAATTGATACGTCCGGTGTCCGCCTTGAAGAGGATGGTACTCAAAAGGCGCGGCTATGGCTCGTGCGTGCAAATGATTTGCCAGAAATGGATGAATTCTTAACGCTTAGGTTCAACGGGTTGTATTATAATATGATAAAAAATATAGCAGAGACGGGTGGAGGATGGGAGATAGTTGGGTATTCATCGCCTAATCAGGTGCGGCGGACAGACCGCAGCCGACCTGCATTGCATCGTTTTTCAATGCCTCTGGACTAAACGCACGAAACCCTGCAAATTAAATCTTTGCAGGGTTTCGCTGGCGGAGAGAGAGGCTCTTTCTCTCGAACTATCACAAACTATCATATATCACCAATTCATTGTTATATAGGTATTTATGAGAAATGTTAATAAGATGAGATTTCACAGAAAATCTTTGGTAATATCATTTTTAGGGTGTAACTTTGGGTGCGTAAATCAATATACCCAAAGGTATGAATATCAAGCGGAATATCATCTTCACATTGGAGAGTAGAAAGAAAGACGGAGTTCTAATTACTGAGAACGTGCCTATTCGTATGCGCGTTAATTTTGCGTCCAAACGGATTGAGTTTACCACTGGCTATCGCATTGATGCTGCCAAATGGGATGCAGATAAACAACGTGTGAAGAATGGTTGTAGCAACAAGCTTAAACAATCGGCTTCTGAAATCAATGCTTCGCTCTTGGAGTATTACACGGAAATACAATCTATCTTTAAGAGGTTTGAGGTGGAGGACATAATGCCAACACCCGAACAGATTAAGGAGGCGTTCAATGCTTTGCACAAGCCAGTGAGCGATGAACCTAAGCCAAAGAAGGAAGCATTGCTTTGCGATTTCTTTCAGGTGTTTGATGATTTCGTAGAGGATTGCGGACGTCAGAACGATTGGACAAACTCTACTTATGAGAAGTTTGCTGCCGTGAAGAATCATCTGACGAATTTTCGTGAAGGACTTACCTTTGAGTTCTTTGATGAGCGAGGATTAAATGATTACATTAGTTATCTGCGTGATGTAAAGGAGATGCGCAACACAACCATTGGCAAGCAATTGAGTTTCTTGAAATGGTTTTTGCGCTGGGCTTTCAAGAAAGGTGTGCATCAGAACAACGCCTACGACAGTTATAAGCCTAAACTCAAGAGTACCCAAAAGAAAATCATCTTTCTCACTTGGGACGAACTCAATCGTCTCCGAGAGTTCAAAATCCCTTCCAACAAGCAGGCTCTCGAACGTGTGCGTGATGTATTCCTCTTCCAATGCTTCACAGGCTTGCGCTATTTAGACGTGTTTAATCTCCGTAGAAGCGATGTAAAGGGCGACCATATAGAAGTGACAACGCTCAAGACTTCCGATAGTTTGATTATCGAATTGAACAATCACAGCAAAGCAATCCTAGATAAATACAAGGATGTGGCATTTGAAGATGACAAGGTGTTGCCCGTGATTACCAATCAGAAAATGAATGATTATCTCAAAGAATTGGCAGAACTAGCAGGTATTGACGAACCTGTGCGCCAAACTTATTATAGGGGTAATGAGCGCATTGATGAGGTTACACCAAAGTATACCCTACTTGGTACACATGCTGGTCGTAGAACATTCATCTGTAATGCGCTCGCATTGGGCATTCCGCCTCAAGTTGTGATGAAATGGACAGGGCATAGTGATTACAAGGCTATGAAACCATACATAGACATTGCGGACGACATCAAAGCGAATGCCATGAGTAAATTCAATCAATTATAACACCGAAACCACATGAGCCAAGAAATAAATAAAACAGAGCACCAAGATTTAGCTCTCATTGTACGAGCTATTGGTACTGACCTGGAGCATACGCAAGTACGCTTAATAGCCTCTGCAAATGCAGACATGCTTTTCCACTATTGGAAAGTGGGGCATTTTATCCTCTACCTCCAAAAGAAAGATGGTTGGGGAAGCAAAGTCATTGACAACCTATCTAAGGCGATACGTTCTAAATATCCGAATAAGAAAGGGTATTCCACTCGCAATCTTATCTATATGTGCCAATTCGCAAAGGCTTATCCTATGGAGGTTCTAACAGAAATGGGTAAGGTTGAAAAGTTGCTTAATAGTCCTTCGGTTGATAATGTATTACAACTCACAAATGAGCTCAATCAATTTACGCAAGAGCCTCTTGCGCAAATACAAGTAGCAGGTATTCGGGGAGATATAATTACGCAAGAACCTCTTGCACAATTAGGAGATGTTTCTGAAACGCTGTCTGCTATCTATCACAGCGATATCGGTCAAATAGAGGAAATCTTCAAGCACTCAGCCATAGTTCGCACCAACTGGGCAAGTCATGTAATTTTGCTTAACAGTAAATTGCCTTTGGGTGAACGCTTTTGGTATATTACGCAAGCGGTTGCCAATGGTTGGAGCAGCAATGTTCTACAAATGCAGATTGAGACTAATCTTTTCGCTCGGCAGATTGCAGCAAAGAAAGTGAGTAACTTCTCGGTACGATTACCCAAACCGCAAAGCGACCTTGCCAACTATCTGATGAAGGACCCTTATATCTTTGATATGATGGGGCAAACGGATAAAATGGCAGAACGAAACATTGAACGACAATTGGTTTCTCATATCACCAAATATCTTTTGGAAATGGGCAACGGCTTTGCGTTTGTAGCACAGCAGAAGCATTTTGAAGTGGGTGATTCTGATTTCTATGCAGACCTCATTCTCTACAACATTCAGCTACACGCTTATGTGGTCATCGAACTTAAAGCTACACCTTTCAAGCCCGAATATATGGGGCAACTGAACTTCTACATCAATGTTGTGGACGATACCCTGAGGGGCGAGCACGACAATAAGACGATCGGCCTACTACTCTGTAATGGTGGTGATAAAATCGTGGCACAATATGCTCTCTCAGGCTATGATCAACCAATTGGTGTGAGTGATTACCAACTATCAACGGCTATTCCCGATAATCTAAAATCGGCTCTGCCTACGGTGGAGGATGTAGAGGAAGAATTGTCGAAAATAATAGAATTATAGTCATAAAAACAAACGTTTGTTCACTATTTGAAATGGAAAATAAAGTTGAAGAGATTGAGATAAAATCTGTAGTAGAATATATTACAGAGGTAAATAAGTTATTGAAAAAGTCTAAGTTTAATCCTAATACTCACACTGCCTTTTTTCGTGGGCATGCCAATAAAGTTTGGAAGCTAGAACCAGGTTTGTTACGTAATGATGGGTATATAGAAAATGAACATTTAATGTATCGTACAATTATTGCACAGCAAACATCAGAATTTTCCACTTGTACTTCTGCTTTGGATTATTTGGTTAAAATGCAACATTATGGATTGCCAACAAGGTTATTAGATTTAACAACTAATCCTTTAATTGCATTGTATTTTGCATGTGAATATCAAGTATATAGTAGATCTAATAAAGAAACAGGAGAGATTATTGTTCTAAGCATACCAACATACTCCATAAAGCATTATGATAGTGATACTATTTCTATTCTAGCTAACATAGCCAAATGCAAAGAAGAAGAGATAAGCATTAATATGAACTTTGGTAAATGGATGACTACAGACTTCCACAACGGGTTTGTATTTAAAAAGAATAAAGAATTTGAGGAATATAGGGAATCATTTAATGCTTTAGGACAGATAAAACTACTTCTACATCAAATATCACTTGAAAAGAATCATTTTTTGCCGATAATTGACCCAAAAGATCTTTCACAAGTATGTGTTGTACATGTTAAGCAAGATAATCAACGAATCAAAAATCAAATGGGAGCTTTCCTCCTTTTTGGGCTTGGAATATCTACTGAGAAACGTACGTGTATATTATCTAAAAAAGGGAATGTACAGATGCCTAAAGAATGGAATTTACCCCAGTCAACAAGACTAGTTATTCCTGGCGATTGTAAAAAAGGTATTATTGAGGAATTAGGTCGACTTGGAATAAGTAAATCTTTTGTATATCCAGAACTTGGGACTCTTTCAGAAGAACTAAAAAAACAATATGAAAAATAATTAACTGCACTTATAACTATCTTACTATGTATTTAAACTGTAGTCTATACAACCCCTTTACATATTTCGTAGAGAGTCGCAGTACTTGAGTATTAGAAAATGAGTATGCTATTTCTTCAAATGCTTCTTTAGTTTTCTTTGTTCTTGGTTGATTTTATCCTGTTGTAGTAATAACTCGGCTTGCCTTTGCAGGGCTTGTTCGTAATCAACAACCTTCTGTTGCATCTGTTGAATGGCTTTGCGATTGCGATGTATGATAAATATGCTGTCAAGATGTGAGAAGTCCGAGATGGTAGCTTTGCCCTGCATACGCAGATAGCGGTAACGCAGGTCGTAATCGGAGGCTGTTTGTAGCTTGTTGGCTCCCATACCGAAGAACCAACAACTTACAACAACTAGCCCACAAACCAATAAGAGTAGCATACGCTCGGCTAATTGTACACTGGCAAAGAGAGAGAAGTTCTTATACTCTACAGGCTTTTGTTGCTCTATGATGAGTTGCTGCAAGGCTTCAAACTTCGGGTCGAGTTTCTTGCTCGACTCAGAGAGTGCCTCCAAAACAAAAAGTTGATGCTCCTTGATTTTGGCTTGAGTTTCTTTCGAGAGATGGATTTGCACGGTTTCTTGTGTTTTAACGCTATCTCCCTTTGGATTAGATAGCTGTTCAGCAATAGTAGTGCGCAGTTCTACCTGTGTCTTACTGATGGCTTTGCATTCTTGTTTGAGTTCTTCGAGCATATCGAGAACAGGTGCTATTTCGTTATTCATACTGATATAAATTTGATGTGATTAAATTCTACGTTTGCGATTAGCTCTATTGCGAAGTTTCTTTTGGAAGCGGAGCTCATCAACATCTATCCCATTACTTGGTGTTGGCATAGAAAACACTTCACTAATAGCTTCGGATAGGTCGGTAATGAAATTGCTTTCATCTACAGAATCTGCCATAGGCTCATTTTGTAGATGAATTTTCTCTTGTATGTGAGAATTTTGTTCTATCTCAGCATTGAGGCGAGAGAAAGAGCATAAGCGGTCTATCTTTGAGCCACTGAAACTACATCCATCTTTTTCAAAGGTGATTCCTTGTACAACATCGGTATTACCTTTTGTTTTGAAACGAGTGGTAATACCTTGTAGCTCTAACCCTGCAACAAAATCTTTCCAAGTCTGAGATTGAGGTAATATAGACTTAATGGTATCGAATATTTCGTATCGTAATTTATCCTCACCTCTCAATCTTGAGCGGTTTACCTCTTGCTTTCCTTCGCCAATGGTTAGACCATAACGCTCAGTCAGTTCTCTACAAATCTTCGTTGAACGATACTTTTCGTTGTGGTCGCTGATGGTTTTACCATTGTTACCAATGCGATTGATACAAATGTGTAGGTGCGGATGCTGGCGGTCGCTGTGCCTTACAATAAGATTCTGTGTGTCGCCATAGCACATTTCATGAAGATATTCGTTGGCAATCTTCACCATTGTTGCATCTGTTAGTCGTTCTGAATCATGTGCCGAGAAAGAAAGTATAGTATGACAAACTGGTTTCTGTACACTTGGACGCATAGAGGCTTGCAAGTTGAAGTCGTGTGCAATGTCATTTGGGAAAGAACTGCGCACGCCATTGGCTTGTAAAACCTTGACTTGACCTTCACGCTTGCTAAGCATATAACTGACAACTCCACTGAAGTTTGTTCCTTTAATAATCTTGGCAATCATGACTTCAATCGTTTCATAAGTTCGTGAATAAGTTGTTTCAGCGCATTCAGTTCTTCGTTGAGTGCAGAGATGCCGAAAGCATTGAGTCGATGGGCAATCTGGTTAAGATTGTTAGCCATACCAGAAACTGTACGGATGAGTTGCATTTCCTCTGGCTTGATTCGGCTCTTTACTTCTGCATTTGTAATGAGCAGCCGTAAAAACTCTGTTCGAGGAATTGAGGCTTCACGTGCTTTTCCCAACAAGGTGTAGTACTCCATTGTATTGAGCCGAAGAAGCACTTGGTATTTTCGCTTCTCTGATAAAGTCTTGGTAGGTCGTCCACCTTTATTCTTCTGTTCCATACTTTTATTTTTTGATGAGACCAACGGGATTTTTATCTCCCAATGGTGGGAGCAAGTAGGTTTTGAGATACTCAAAACACAAACTTGCTTCCCTGATAAACACTATCTTCTAATACCACGCTTCGTGGTTGGTAACGAAGGTTGACTTTCTTGCACTTTGGGCTGAGAAACAAGCCATTCGTTGAGATCTTTGTGAGTTCGATAGCGAACAGAACCGTCTATGATAGATGGGCAAAAATGCTTCAAAACTTCAAACGATTTTCGTCCTGCTTCATCATTGTCCAGAAAACTCTCAACTTGCTTGTAGCCTTTTATCTTCTCTTGAATGCGTGGCAAAAGAGCCAGAGAATTAAGAACAATAGTGTCGCAAGTTGAAGGAGGATTCAGCGTTTGCCACGAAAGGAAATCCATAAACCCTTCAAAGATTTGTAAAACGTCTGCGCCTTTACTAATAGTTGTAATTGCTTTCGGAGCTATGCAGCCTTTGAAATAAGGACTACGAATTTCCCATCCGCCAGCATCGTTTGCAAATCCAATGGCATAGTATGTCCGATTGGTATTATTGTATCGAATTTCAGAACAGAATCTATTAGCGATACTGAGAGGTATTCCTCGCTCTGCGATGTAACGTAACAAATAAGGATTGGTAAGTGATTGCACAGATATGATTTCTAATTTATGCTTAGAGGTTTTTCTTTCACCGCCAAAAGAAAAATCTTGATGCATTATTTGTTTTGAACCGATTAGAAGTTCAATAGCTTCGTTCATGGTACAATGCTGTAAAGTACGCACAAGGTCAATGATATCTCCATGTTCGCCAGTTCCAAAGTCATACCATTGGTTGCGCTCTGTATTTACTTTGAATGATGGCGTACTTTCGTTACGAAGTGGGGAGCAGTACCAAAAATGAATTCCTTGTACTCGTGCAGGTGAATAACCCTGTTGCTGCAAATAATCTGTGATAGAGATTTGCTTGATATTTTGTATTTCCATTGTGATTTTGTTTTGATGTCTGAAATGAATAACTCTCAGCCTTTTTCTTTTGGAGGCTGAAGATTTTAGAATTGGTCGGGCGGTCGTACACTATAGGCACACCTTTACGTCCGACCAAGTTTTTTTTCTTTGGTCAGGTTGGTTCAGGTATATATAGCCTGTGTCCGACCGACCAAAGGTTTTATTGTAGAGAATTATGGTTGAGCCGATATTTTCCTCGTTCTTCCTTAACCACTATGCCTTTGTTGAGCAAGAATTGCAAAAGCTCCTTGAGTTTTGTTTGTCCGTAGGATTGTCCCACAACTTTTGCATAAGTCTCTTTGAGAGCTACGATAAGTTTACTATATGGCAAGACTTCACTTGAAGAGAATACTTGATTCAAAGCGTTCCGATGTTCATTATCGCTTAGCTCTTGGTAGGAGAAACGATGTGACTTCCGTTCATTGTCAGAATACGAGAGATCTATTTGGGGTATGCAAATATCGTCTTCAACCTCCTTGAGCCGAAAGGCAAACTTTTCAAAAGGCTTGGAGCGGATAATGGAGGGCGCTACAATACTACGTTCTGGTATGGTATTATCTTTCGTGATTTGAAGAACGGTTTCTGCCTTATTGTTGAGTTCCGTTCCAATATGTCCTCGTGCGTTGTCGTCGCCCTTGTTGAGGTGAAGCACGGTCTGTATATGGATATTCTGTTCACTCGTCCATTGCATCAGGTCACCCACTAACTTGGTTGCCTCGGTTGAATTGTTGATGTCGAGCATTAAATCACGAATGCCGTCAATGACTACCAAACCCACATTGGGTGTATTGTAAATGGCATAATGAATGATTTCTCTGCGCTCGTTAGGGTCAGCAATGGCTCTAAGATGACTGAACTTCAAATTCTGCGGTTCCTTGTCTATCGGCAGTCCTGCCAATCTCAAAATACGTTGCATCACAAGTTGGCAATGATAAGGACTTTGTTCCGTGTCAAAGTAAAGAATAGTGCGTTTACTTTCTGGGAATGATGCCTGATATTCCAGCACCTGCCCATTGACAAGGGCTGCTGCAACGATGGCACTCACATTGAAAGTCTTCTTGGCTTTTGCCTTACCTGTTGATACACTGAAGTTCCCCAGTGTGCCAATAATGGCTTCACCTGCTTGTAGTACAACAGGAGGAAGCGTAAACTCATTGGTTACATGAATGAGCGACTTTTGCCAAATGTTTTCATAATCAGTTGTATTCATCATCGTCCTCCTGTCTTTCGCTCTGCCAATTCAAGTGCAAGGTCAGCATCCACAATAATCTTGCGACCTACTTGCGTAATGGCACGATTGATTTTACCACTCTGCTTGATACGGTTAGCTGTAGGCAGGCTACACCCAAAGAGGCGTGCAATGCCAGCCAACCCGTACACATATCGCTTTTCTTCTTTGGAGGAAGAAGTCTTTGTTGATTCCCTGCTCGTGGACATATTACCATGTTGTGCAAGGAAAAGTAATTCTTCACCAGTCATCTGCCAAACAGGCTTGTCCAGTAATTCGTTTATCGTCATAATTCAATTGTTTTGAAATGAATAACTCGCCCTTGCGCATAGAGCATTCAGTCAGATCTGACGATGCAAAATTAGAGGGCTTTTGATGTTATTCCAAGAGGCAAGGATATGGCGGGAAGTATAAGGAAATGCGAAGAAATCAACGACTATCAAAAACGCTCAACATACATTTTAAAAGTGGGCTGTTTCGGATAAAAGCACGTTGTTTTTCAATCATCATTGACTGTTTAAGAGAACTCTTTTGGTGCCCTCTTGAAAGAAAACTTGTTTTCAGTGGAGATAAAGTTTCATTTTTCTTTGTTTTATTCATTATAAGTTCATATATTTGTAACAAATATCGAGATATACAATCATCTAATGGAAGAGGAGAAAGAGCACAGCAACCTGATTAAGGAGCATTTGAAGAAGCGAGGTATCACCCAAACATGGCTCGCCAAAGCGTTAGGCATGAGTTTCAGCATCACCAACGCTTATGTTTGCAATCGCAAGCAACCCAACCTCACTATCATCTTCAAGGTGGCAGACTTGCTAAGTGTTTCACCCAAAGAATTAGTAAAATAAAATGGCAAAGAAAGAAGCACAAACTGATATATGGGTGTATGAGCTACTGAAGTCAGCTCAATAGATTTATGCTACCAAAGCTCAGATATTCCTGAAATAGAGAAAGCATTGAAAACTGCTTCTAAAGCAGAATCAGGAAAAGTAGGTAAGCCAGAGTTTGTTGGGGTCGTAAAAGACTTTGTATTAGTCATCGAGAATAAAGCCAACATTGCTTACCACGAGCAACGAGATAAGGATAGTAATCTCCTTGAAGATATAGCAAGTAAACAGGGGTATGCTGTAAATGGTGCGTTACATTATGGACGGCATATAATTCAACATACAAATTACAAGAAGGTCATTGCTATTGGTGTTTCTGGAGATGAAAAACGTCATCGCATTACCCCAATCTTTTTGGATGACAGTCTCTATCCTAAAGAGTTGGCAGATGTAGAAACTTTTATCTCTTTCAATGAAGATAATATTGATCGTTACTACCATCGTGAGATCTTACAAGAAGAAAGCGAGGAGGAAAAGACTACTGCAGAGATACTCAAAGACGCAGAAACGCTGCACGAGATGCTTTGGAAAGGAGGTCTGACCAATCAAGAGAAACCGCTTGTGGTTTCAGGGATTTTACTAGCGCTTCGAGAGGAAAGCTTTAAGGGATTTTCCATTGACGATCTTACAGGCGATACCGTTAAATCCGATGGCAAAAAAATATATGATGCCATCGAAGCCAATCTTACTCGTGCTAATGTTTCGCCCACTACCAAGCGAGATAAGATTTTGGCACAGTTTGCAGTCATTAGAGATAATCGTAAGATTAACGATAAAGACCCAAAGAGCAAGAAAACACTCCTACGTGAATATACCGAATTTTTACGAGAGAGTATTCATCGTTCTATCCTTTATTCTCAGTCCGCGGATGATTATTTAGGTATGTTTTATGGAGAGTTTATGGCTTACTCGGGTAAGGATGGGCAAAATCTGGGAATAGTTCTTACTCCAAGGCATATTACAGAACTATTCTGCGACTTGATAGGATTGAAAACCTCAGACAGAGTATTCGATCCTTGCTGTGGAACAGGAGGCTTTCTTATTGCAGCTATGCACTCAATGTTACAACAGACAGACTGTTTGGACCTTCAACGCTCTATACGCAAAGAACAATTGATGGGTATTGAACTGCAAGACTATATGTTTACTATTGCTACAACCAATATGATATTGCGTGGTGATGGCAAAAGCAATTTGCACAACTTCGATTTCCTTGCTGAGTCTGCGAGTAAGCTTCAAAAAGAGATGCACTGCACGGTCGGAATGATGAACCCTCCTTATTCACAGGGGAGTAAAGACGATCCCGATAAGTACGAGATTGCTTTTACTGAACATTTGCTGGATTCCCTAAGCGAGGATGCAAGGGCAATTGTCATTATACCGCAGTCTTCTGTTACAGGTAAGACCACTACAGAGAAAACCATCAAGCGTAATATCCTCAAACATCACACACTAGAAGGGGTGATAACGCTCAATAATAATACCTTCTACGGTGTCGGTACAAATCCTTGTATTGCCATCTTTACGGCAGGCGTGCCACACCCCAAGGAGAAGAAGTGCAAGTTTATCAACTTCGAGGACGATGGTTTCATTGTAGCTAAGCACGTAGGACTAGTGGATAATGGCAATGCCAAAGATCGCAAACAGCATCTTCTTGATGTATGGAATGGAAAAATAGAAGCCGAAAGTAAATTCTGCGTAGAAACTACGATTGAATCAGAGGACGAATGGTTGCATTCGTTCTACTACTTCAATGACGAAATCCCCTCTGAGGAAAACTTCCGCAAAACGATGGCGGATTATCTCACCTTTCAGTTCAATATGATTACTCACGGAAGAGGGTACCTCTTCGAAAATACAATAGGCAATGAGTAAGAAGTTAAAACGAACTGATAGGGAGTGGAGAGCGTTCTCAATCAGTAGTCTGTTTGATGTATTTACTGGAGCAAATATCCCTCAAAAAAACTTATCTATAGGTATAGTTCCTCGAATTTCAGCAACAGATAATAATAATGGTATTGACTCGTTTTATACTCCTATTCAGAGTAATTCTTATAGAACGAACAAAGAATGTGTCTCGGTCTCGTTTCTTGGATCTGTCTTTTATCAACCATACGAGGCGAGTTATGATATGAAAATACATAGCTTACGGCTAAAGGGAAATAAGGGTATATCTGAGCACTGTGGGCTCTTTGTTGCTACTGAGCTCCGAAAGCAGTGTAGCAAATTCTCTTACGGCAATCAAGTCTCTTCTACAGATTTACCTAGACAAAGATTATTGCTCCCTGTCCAGGCCGATGGTACGCCTGATTGGGAATTTATGGAAGCCTATATGAGACAAGTAGAGGACGAACTTTTATCAGAAGTTCTCCCTAAACTGGAAGAGCAACTACTTGAACATATCATAAGCCTTAGTGCATTGGAGGATAGAGAATGGAAAGAGTTTTATTTCTCTGATGTCTTCACTCATATACAAAGAGGTAAAAGATTAAAGAAAGATGACCATATAGAAGGAACTACCCCTTATGTATCGTCCACAGCTACAAACAATGGAATAGATGGATTCGTTGGTAATAAGGAAAGGGTACGTATTTTCTCTAATTGCATAAGCCTTGCTAATAGTGGAAGTGTTGGTAGTGCATTCTTTCAAGAGTTTGAATTCGTTGCAAGCGACCACGTAACATCACTCCAGAAGGAAGGAATAGACGAATATGCCTATCTTTTTATGCTCCCAATCATCAGTAGACTCTCCGAGAAATACAGTTTCAACAGAGAAATAAATGATTTACGCATTTCAAGAGAACGCTTAATGCTCCCTATACAAACTGATGGCACGCCTGACTGGGAGTTCATGTCTGCCTTTATGAAGAAAGTAGAGCAAGATACGCTTAGTGGTGCATTGCACTACTTCAAACTTAAGAAGTGTAAACAAATGTTAACTGGGGGGGTAAAATGAAACCTTTCTTTATGGAAGATATTCTACATATTGCTAATGGGGTAAGGCTTACCAAGGCTGATATGGCAATAGGTAACCGCCCTTTTGTTGGAGCTTCTGAAGTGTGCAATGGTATTACAGAGTTTGTAGACAATACTAATGCCAGCATCAACAAAGAAATTTTGGGCGTGAATTACAACGGTAGTGTTGGTTTTTCGTTCTATCATCCCTACGAAGCCCTCTTCTCTGACGATGTGAAACGTGTACGCTGGAAAAACGAAAACGCCAACAATAAGTATACTCTCCTTTATCTCTCCACCGCCATTGCTCAGCAACGCAGTAAATATGCCTATGGCTATAAATTCAATGCCCAACGTATGAAGCGACAAATCATTATGCTCCCCTCCCAAGCAGATGGTATCCCCGACTATGCTTATATGGAGCAAACTATGCGTGTGATGGAGTATGATGTACTTAAAACATATCTAAATTCTATAAATGTATGATTAAGAAGTTTCTCAAAATCAAAAACCTTGGAGTATTCAAAGACTTTGAATGGGATAAGAATGTCATAGGTTCTCAAGGAAAGCCAGTAGTCCTGGAAGACATAAACATTCTTTTTGGGAGGAATTATTCTGGAAAGACTACGCTTTCTCGGATTTTTCGTGCATTTGAAGTGAGGGCAGGACTCGAGAAATACGAGGGCGGAACTTTCAAGTTTGAGATGGATGATAAGAGTACTGTTGATGAAAAAACCTTGGAGAATTTATCTTATCCTGTCCGTGTTTTCAACGAAGATTTTGTTAGAGAAAATCTACTCTTCATCAATGCTCCAGAGCAAGGAGTTGCACCATTTGCCGTTTTAGGTGGGAATGTGGAGATAGAGCAAGAAATTCAGGAAATCAAGGGAAAACTTGGCTCGTCTGAAGAAGGAAGTGAGACGGAGCTTTATCGAGAGAAACTTGAGGCTACGAATATCTATAATACTGCGTATAAAAACTATCAAGATGAGCTGAATAATCTAGAACTGAATTTGAGAAACAAGGCGAGTTCAGGAGGGAGTAGTATTAGGAATCAATCTGAGGTTTATGGAGATCAGAACTATAATATATCAAAATTCAAGAATGAACTAAGTAGAGTTACGCAAGAAAATATTCTTACCAATGAGCAAGTTGATGAATTAAAGATCTCATTGAAAGAAGACTTGAAACAGATACCAAGTATCAGTAAAGTTTCATTTCCTAGTTTCAAAGAAATTAATGCAAGAGTAAAAAGCATTGTGGAACAACAAATCTTAGCTTCAGATAAGATAGAGGAACTTGTTCACAATGCTATGGCTCACAAATGGGTTGAGGAAGGGTGTGAATTGCATAAGAATAGGAAGACTTGTTTCTTTTGTGGAGGGACAATCACAGAGTCTCGATGGGCAACTTTAGAACGCCACTACGATGAAGCTACAAAGGACTTAAAGACGTGTGTAGAGAAAACTATTCAGTGGGTAAATGAGAGAATTCAGATAGCTCAAGAACTATACAAAGTTTCACCTAGTAGCTATTATTCTTGTTTTAAGAATGAGGTAGAGGTGATAAATAAAGACATGGATGCTCTCCGAAAAGATCTCATCTCTACTTTAGAAAGTATACTCCAACAATTAAAAAGCAAACAAGAAAGCATTCACACAACTCTTACCTATACAGAATACGCCTTTGATTTTACAGCCATAGAGGCTATATATCACCGCATCCAAAATCTTAATGAAAGAGTTAGTCAGTATGAGAGTAATTTAAGCAAAGTGCAAGCAGAAAATCGAATAAAACTCCGTCTAAGCGAAGTCGCTCGCTTTAAAGAGGAAACCGGATATTCTAATATTTTGGCTTCGATTGCAGAAAAAAAGCGTATCGCTGATGAGCAGAAAACTCTCAAAGAGCAGAAAGAATCGGATATTCGCACACTTGAAGACGAGATCAAAGCTAAGGAACGCCTCCGCCAAAACGAAGAGGAAGGGGCTAGAAAGGTAAATGAGATCCTTCAAAACTACTTTGGACATCGTTTTATCGAACTAAGATCTGTAAAGAAAGAAAACGAGGAAGGTATTTATTTTGATGTGTTCAGGCAAGAAAAAAAAGCCTATAACCTTAGTGAGGGTGAGAGAAATCTTGTCGCCTTTGCTTACTTCGTAGCTAAGCTCAGTGATGTTAATACTATCTCAGAGAAGCCTATAATCTGGATAGATGATCCGATATCAAGTTTAGATGCAAATCATGTCTTCTTTGTCTTCTCCTTAATAGACCGACAGGTGGTAAAAAAGGAGCATTGGAGTCAACTCTTTATATCTACACACAATCTTGACTTCTTACGTTATCTCAAACGCATACATACGAGCAAACAACGTGCATGGTTTTTGATTGAGCGGCAAGGCGATCAGTCTTGTTTACGAAGCATGCCTAAGTATATGAAAGAGCATGTGACAGAGTTTAATTACTTATTTCACCAAATCTACAAATGTAGCCAAGCTACTGAAAGTGAAAATCATGAGTTATTCTACAACTTTGGAAACAATGCGCGTAAATTTTTAGAAGCGTATCTGTACTATAAATATCCAGACAATGAGACAAATTGCCTCCATAAAAAGATGATGCGCTTCTTCTCTGATGGGTGCGCGGCTACTACTATAGATCGTGTCGACAATGAATTCTCACATCTTGAGGGGCTAATAGAGAGAGGAATGTCTATGTCTGATCATGCCGAGATAAAAAAATGTGCTCAATATATACTCGAGACTATTAAGACAAAAGATCCAGATCAATATAGCGCCTTCCTTACAAGTATTGGTCTAAATAGCGGAGTATAGTATTTCTTTTTGTGATTTTTGGGTGTAATAAAGGGTGCAAATCACGTAACTCGTTGATTTACACCCTTGTTTGCGGAGAGAGAGGGATTCGAACCCCCGGTACAGTTGCCCGTACACCGCATTTCGAGTGCGGCCCGATCGACCACTCCGGCATCTCTCCAGTATATTCCGCACGGAAAAACCTTCCGTTTGGGACTGCAAATATAGACATATTTTTTGTTTCTCGGCATTTTCGTGCGAAAATTTTTTCTTCCGGTAGGGAAAAAGCGGCTATATCCGGCTCTTTTCGTGCTTTTCCCAAATAATTCCTATCTTTGTATCTGGAGGAGGAATGCAGTATCGGCCCCGCCTGTCCGTTTATATAGATGAGAAACGATACTAAATTCGGTACGGTTTTCGTTTACTAATGTAAGAGGAACTAACGCAAACACATTGTGCGCTATGAAAAAGTTGAAAATTTTAATCGGAACCCTTATCCTGGCTGCGGGGTTGGCCGGCTGTTCGTCGGCCTATTACGCATCGTCGGGATACGCCAACGACGATTTGTACTCGCTGCACGATAAGACCGCCATCGCCCGGAAACAACAGGCGAAGGCCGAAGCCGAAAAGGCCGCCGCCGAGGCCCGCCGGGCCGAATGGGAGGCGCGTATCGCGGAGGCGCAGGCCGCCGCTGCGGAGAACCAATATTACGAATACAGTTCGAACCCCTACGAGGATATCGTAGCCGATACGTACGAAAGCGCCTATGCACGGCGCCTGCGGGGCTTCGAATCGCCGACATACAGGATGCCGTCAAGCTACTATAACTTCCGCTATGGCGGCAGTTTCACCTATGCTACGGCCTACGACCCGGCATTCTACAACATCATCATTTCCGGCGACCAGGTCTGGGTGGAGCCCAAGTACATCACTTCGATGTTCGGGACATGGGGCGGATCGGTTTATGTAGACCCGTGGTATTACGGCTGGACACGTCCCTACTGGGGAGCATGGGGCCCGTCGTTCTCGTTCGGCAGCTGGGGCTGGAGCTTCGGCTTCAACGGCTGGTACAATCCCTGGTACGACCCGTGGTGGGGGCCGGGATGGCGTCCGGGCTGGGGCCCGGGTTGGGGGCCCGGATGGCACGGCGGACATCACTGGGCATACAGGCCGCATAATTACCGCCTCGACGGCGGCGGGCGCCCCTCGCGCTATGTCCCGGGGAATGTCGCTTCGGGCAGCCGTTACCGCGGGACCAACAATTCGGGCTACCGTACCGGTACGACCACTTCGCGCGGGGGCAACTCGGGCAGCGGCAGGACGTATTACCAGAGCGGCGGCCGCAATAACAGCAACAGTTCGGTTTACAACGGCGGCAGTAACCGCAATAACAACAATAACTCCTGGAACAACAACTCGTGGAATAACAACCGCAACAACAGCAACTCGGGGCGTTCGTCCTACGACAGCGGGTCGCGCAGCAGCAGTTATAACAGCGGCAGCAGCTTCGGCGGTTCGCGCGGCGGTTCGTCGGGAGGCGGTTACAGCGGTGGCGGCGGTTCGCGCGGCGGCAGTTCATCGGGCGGAAGCCGCGGTTACGGCGGGCGTTAGTCAACGATAAAACAGAGATAGTGTATGAAACGTAAGATCATGATATTGCTTGCGGCTTGTGTGGCCGCAGCGCCGTTGCAGGCCCAGAACCTCGAATTCGGGGGACTGACGTACAACAATGACCTGATGATGTCTACCGATTTCGCCGCGCTTTCCCGATCGCATCCGTTCGGTACGGCGCGCGTGATGGGGATGGGCGGGGCTTTCACTTCGCTGGGCGCCGACCTTTCGTCGATGTCGATCAACCCGGCCGGATTGGGCATGTACCGCCGCAACGAGTTCTCGCTCACGCCGCTGCTGTCGGTCGCCCATGGCCAAACGCAGGGCGCGCCGTCGTGGGTGGGCAATAACAAGACCCGCTTCGCTTTTGCCAACGTCGGTGTGGCGCTCAATGTTTTCGAGAGTCCGGCCAGCCCGCTCACGAGCCTTACGCTCGGTATCGGCATGAACCGTATTGCGGATTTCAATACCCGCTATTCGTTCTCCTCGGAGTCGCGTTACGACCCTTCGAAGCCCGACCAGCTGATGCCGACCATCGCCGATGTCTTTGGGCAGCAGCTCGGGCAGGATGGTATTTTCCCCGATGACAAGGGCAATCTGGGATATAACTGGAATCCCTGGTACTGGCCGGCCATTCTCGGCTATAACGGCTACCTGATCAGCGACGTAGGCGGGCAGTGGGTGCCCGACTGCATCGGCCGTAACGCTTCGGTGGTGCACTCGATGGATGTCGTGAGCCAGGGCTCGATCAACGAATTCGCCGTTTCGATGGGGGCCAATTTCAACAACGTCGTCTATGTCGGAGCCACGATCGGCATACGCAGCGTCTACAAGAAGGTGGGCATGACCTATCAGGAAGAGTACGGTTATTTCGATGCCAACGGCCATGCGACCCCTGCGGTCGATAAGAACGGTACCCCGCTCAATGCGCAGCTCGATTACATGAGCCTCTATCAGGAATCGAAGATCGACGGCAGCGGCGTGGATTTCAAACTGGGTGTCATCGTGCGCCCCGTGGCCGGCCTGCGCGTGGGTGTGGCGTTCCACACTCCGACCTACTACTGGCTCGACCGCAGCTACCGCGCGGACATCGAATCGCACCTGATCAACAATAAGACGGAAGACGACCAGTACAATTTCGATTCTACGCCGCGGCAGGACGATATCGGCGGCAACAGCTGGGATTTCGTGTCGCCTTCGCGGTTGTTGTTCGGCGCTTCGTACACGTTCGGCAACCTGGCCATCGTGTCGGTCGACTATGAACGCGAGTGGTACAACGGTATCCGTGTGAAGAACGTGCCCGAAGGCGCCGATTTCCACCCCGAAGCGTACAAGGCTGAGTTCAAGAATAATTACAAAGGTACGAATACCCTGCGGGCAGGCGTCGAAGTGCGTCCCCTGCCGATCTTTGCCGTGCGCCTGGGCGGCGGTTATACCGATTCGATGTTCAAGGACAGGCAGCAATATTACAATTCGCCGAGCGTCTACGAGAGCTACTACATTACGGGCGGCCTCGGGATCAACCTCGGGCGTAATACGGTGCTGGACGTGGCCTACCAGAACGTGACCGAGAAACAGACGCCCTACGAGCTTTTCTTCAGCAAATACCAGAACGGCGGCGGGATGAAGACTTACAGCGGCCTGTACGACACCAAACAGACGCGTCATTATATCTCGATGACGCTCGGCTTCCGCTTCTGAGGCTTTGCCTGCCAATATAAAGGTTCGTCCGTGTGACGAACCTTTATTTTTTTATTATATTTGCAGGCTGATACAAAATAAAAAACAAAGATATATGGCAAAGGAACTCAAAGACCTCACGAAGTCGGACGAGAACTACTCGCAATGGTACAACGACCTGGTCGTGAAGGCCGGGCTGGCCGAAAACTCGGCCGTACGCGGATGTATGGTCATCAAACCCTACGGCTATGCCATCTGGGAGAAGATGCACGATGCGCTGGACAAGATGTTCAAGGATACGGGGCATCAGAACGCCTATTTCCCGCTGTTCATCCCCAAGTCCTTCTTTTCGAAGGAGGCGCACCATGTCGAGGGCTTTGCCAAGGAGTGCGCCGTGGTGACGCACTACCGCCTGAAGAACGATCCCGAAGGCAAGGGCGTCGTGGTAGACCCCGATGCTAAGCTCGAAGAGGAGCTGATCGTGCGTCCCACGTCGGAGACCATCATCTGGAACACCTATAAAAACTGGATCCAGTCGTACCGCGACCTTCCGATCCTCTGCAACCAGTGGGCGAACGTCGTGCGCTGGGAGATGCGTACGCGCCTGTTCCTGCGTACCGCCGAGTTCCTGTGGCAGGAGGGCCATACGGCGCATGCCACGCGCGAGGAGGCTATCGAGGAGGCAGAAAAGATGATCCACGTATACCAGAAATTCGCCGAAGAGTGGATGTCGGTTCCTGTCATCGTAGGCCACAAATCGCCCAACGAGCGGTTTGCGGGCGCCGAGGATACGCTGACCATCGAGGCGCTGATGCAGGACGGCAAGGCCTTGCAGAGCGGTACGTCGCATTTTCTGGGACAGAATTTCGCCAAGGCGTTCGACGTGCAGTATGTCAACAAAGAGGGCAAGCTCGAATATGTGTGGGCGACCTCGTGGGGCGTTTCGACCCGACTGATGGGTGCGCTCATCATGGCCCATTCGGACAACAACGGCCTCGTGCTGCCGCCGAAACTGGCGCCGATCCAGGTGGTGATGGTGCCCATCTACAAGGGCGAAGACCAGCTGACCGAAATCCGTGCCCGCTTCGGGGCCATTGCGGAGCAGCTCAAAGCCAAAGGCATCAGCGTGAAGATCGATGACCGCGATAACGTGCGCTCGGGCTTCAAGTTCGCGGAGTACGAACTGAAGGGCGTCCCCGTGCGTCTGGCGATGGGGCCGCGCGATATGGAGAACGGTACGATCGAATTGGTGCGCCGGGACACGCTCGAAAAGGAGACCGTCCCGCAGGAAGGGCTCGTGGAGCGCATCGAAGGGCTGATGTCCGAAATCCAGCAAAATATTTTCAGCAAGGCGCTGGCCTATCGCGAGTCGATGATTACCAGGGTCGACACGTGGGAGGAGTTCAAGGAGGTGCTCGACAAAAAGGGCGGTTTCGTGCTCGCGCATTGGGACGGGACTGTCGAAACCGAGGTGGCGATCAAGGATGCCACGAAGGCTACGATCCGTTGTATCCCGTTTGATGCGCCCGATGAGGAGGGCACGTGCGTCTTCTCGGGCAAGCCGTCGCACCGCCGGGTGCTCTTCGCCCGCAGTTATTAGGGCCGGATTCGGACGGGCGTTTCCGCCGGTAACGGGCGAATGGGTGCCGAGGTAGTCCGTTCGCCCTTTTTTGTGCCCTTCCCCCGAAGTGGGCGGGCTTCCGTTATTTTGTGGGGCGTGCCCCGGTAATACTATAAACGATTGGACGTATGCGATATTCTGTATGTTTGTGCGCGGTGTGGCTGCTGGGCTTCTGTGCCGCCGTGTGCCCAGCCTATGCCGGGGACGGGGATCATCCGCTGCCGGTTGCGGGTACACAGTGGAAGGGACGGAAAGTCGCTTTCATGGGCGATTCGATCACCGACAAGGCGCATGTCGGTACGACGAAGAACTATTGGCAGTATTTGCAGGAGATGCTCGGCCTCGTGCCGTTCGTTTACGGGATCAACGGCCAGCAGTGGCGGGACGTGCCGGGGCAGTGCGAAAGACTCAGGGCCGAGCGCGGCGATGACATCGACGCGATCCTGATCTTTGCCGGGACGAACGATTACAATTCCGGGACGCCTCTGGGGACGTGGTATACGACCGGTGAGGTACCTGTCGAGGTGTCCGGCCTCCGGTCGGAGCTCCGGACGAGGAGGACGTTGTCGATGGACGGGGATACTTTCCGTGGCCGTATCAATATCGCAATGTCCTACCTGAAGGCGAATTTCCCGGACAAGCAGGTGATCCTGCTGACCCCGATCCACCGGGGATATGCCCGTTTCGGGGACAACAACATCCAGCCCGACGAATCCTATCCCAACAGCCTCGGCCTCTATGCGGATGCCTATGTGGATGCGGTCAAGGAAGCTGCGAACGTCTGGGCCGTCCCCGTCATCGACCTGAACAGCATCTGCGGGCTTTATCCCAATGCGGATTCCCATACCCGCTATTTCCATGACGCACAGAGCGACCGTCTCCATCCCAATGCCGAGGGGCATTACCGGATGGCGAAGGCGCTGGCATACCAGTTGTCGTCTTATCCTGCAAATTTCGAATAGTGCCATGTCCTGTGAAGCCGAAGCACGCAAGCGCGTGATTTACCGCGTGACCTTCGTCGGGTTCGTGGTCAACCTCGTCCTCACGGCGATGAAGTTCGCGGCGGGGATCGTGGGCCGAAGCGGGGCGATGGTCGCCGACGCGGTGCACTCCTGTTCCGACATGGCTACCGACGTGGTGGTGATCGCCTTCGCGAAGATCTCCGCCAAACCCAGGGACGACGGGCACGACTACGGGCACGGGAAATACGAGACGCTGGCTACGATCATCATCAGCCTGGCGCTGGCGGCCGTGGGCGCCGGTATTTTGCTCAGCAGCATCCGGGCCATCCGCATCGTCGTCGATGGCGGGGAGTTGCCCCGCCCGGGCGCTGTAGCTCTGGCCGCGGCGGTGGTGTCGATCGTCATCAAGGAGATATTATACCGATATACGGTGCGTGAGGGGTGTCGGGTCGAAAGCCCGAGCATGGTCGCCAATGCCTGGCATCACCGCAGCGACGCCCTTTCGTCGCTGGGGACGCTGGCGGGTATCGGATGTGCCTATTTCCTCGGGCAGCGGTGGCGCATCGCCGATCCCATCGCAGCGTTGGTCGTCGCAGTCTTTATCTTCAAGGTTGCTTTCGACCTGATCCGCACGGGGCTCGGGGAGTTGCTCGAGCGTTCGTTGCCCGACGAGACGGAGCAGGAGATTTTGGGAATCGTTACGGCCGATCCCGAGGTGGGGGAGCCGCACAACCTGCGAACGCGCCGTATCGGGGCCGCGATTGCCGTCGAAGTGCATGTTAGGGTGGACGGGGCGATGAGCGTCGCCCGTTCGCACGAGCTGACGGTCGATATCGAACGCCGCCTGCGGGCGCGTTTCGGCCAGGGGACGATCATCTCGATCCATGTGGAACCCGTGAAATGTCCCGCCGAAGCCGGAATCCCGGGCGGCGACCCGCCTTCCTGCCCCTGACGGCCCCGGAAAATGTATCTCCTGTCCGCGATTTTTTCCTTATTATTCCGCTTTTTTTGCTGATAACTAACGGGATACGGCTGCGGCCGATTCCGGCACGGAATTTGTAAATTCAGCAACCGGAAAAACAGCGGGGATTTCCCCCGGCGGAGTAGAAAGAAATTTGGTTTTTCGGAAAAAAGTATTTATCTTGCCGTCGTAAAGGCTCCGGAAACCATCGTTTCAAAAGCCCGAACACACGAAACTGACGCACATACAACATTAAAAGGATAGCCTATCGGGAAAAATTCTACTCTTTATAACTATAATTAGGAGAAAAGAGTATGAACGTACAAGCATTAAGTGACCAGGTATTGCTTAATCATTACCTTTCAGGTGACCAGGGTGCCATATCCAAGCTCATCGAACGCCACAGCCGCCGTGTGCGGGACTACATCAATATGATGGTCAAAGACCGTGACGTTGCCGAGGACATCTTTCAGGAAACATTCATCAAAGCCGTGCGGGTTATCGACGACGGCCGTTATACGGACAACGGGAAATTTCTCTCGTGGATACTTCGTATTGCGCATAATCAGGTGATCGACCACTTCCGCGCTCAGCGGCAGAACAAGACCGTCACCGAGGCTGAGGCGGGTTATGACGTACTGGGGTCGCTGCGTTTCGCCGAACGGAACGTGGAGGACGCGATGGTCAGCGAGCAGATCGAGCGCGACGTGCGTGCTTTGGTCGAGCTGCTGCCTCCGGAACAGCGCGAGGTGGTGATGATGCGTTACTTTTCCGGTCTGAGTTTCAAGGATATCGCGGAACAAACCGACGTGAGTATAAATACCGCGTTGGGGCGTATGCGCTATGCGCTTATCAACCTGCGACGGATGATCAAAGAAAAAAATATGGTTTTATGCTGATTCCGCACAATATTTCCATGGGGCGGGCGTTTAGTTAGTACAAAGCAAAATATTAGATGCCTATGGAGGATATTGACAAAAACGAGGTTTCAGACGAAGGCATCTCTGATGACGAAGATCTTATGATGCGGGAGGTTGTCCAGGGTGACGCAGATCTTTTCTTTTTACACCATTACCTCTCGGAGGTTTTCCGAAATGGAGATAATTTTTAAGGGTTAATTTTTGATGGGGAAGGGCGCCGGGAGGCGCCCTTCATTTTAATGCCCTGCATCCGGTGCGGGCTTTGCGGAAATCCTGTCCGGAATGTTTTTTGCGACGTCCGGGTAAAAACCGATCGTTATGACACGGATACGTATCAAGCGGGTTTACGAACCCGAGGCTCCGGAGGACGGTTACCGGGTGCTGGTCGATAAATTGTGGCCGCGGGGCATCCGCAAGGAGGCGCTCCGCTATGACGTGTGGGCCAAGGAGATCGCCCCGACCCCCGGGCTGCGTGCATGGTTCCATGCCGCCCCTGCAGAGCGGTGGGAGGAGTTCCGCCGCAGGTATACCGGGGAACTGCGCTCCTCGCCGGCCGTGTGCGACTTCGTCCGCCGGATCGCCGGTAAGGATACGGTCACGCTGCTGTACGCTTCGAAGAATGCGGCCGGGAACCATGCGCTGATCCTGCAGGAATACCTCGCCCGCGCCACGGCTGCGGCCGGGGTTACAAACGTCCGCTACTCGTAATGCGGGTTTCATCCTGCCCGGGCAGCGCTCGGTGGGCGGTGGTTTCCTGCCTTGTAAGCCTATGGATCCCGGGGGGCGGGCATGGCAGCTCCGTCCGGGCGACAGTTCGTGTCCGCTACGGATGAAAAAAGCACCTCGACGGTGCTTTTTCACGCGGCCCTGCCCGTGTTCCCGGAATTTTTATACCGGTCTTATTTGCGGCCGACCTCCATCCTGAATTTCGGATTAGCGGGTTCGGTATGCGAAGCCGAAACGAATTGCCACATCCGGTCGATGATCTCGGGATGCTGTGCGGCAAGGTCGTGTTCCTCGCGGGGATCGTCACTGAGGTTGAATAATTCAAAGCGGTCGTTCCCCTCCTTCACACGGCGCAGCAAACCTTTCCATTCGCCCCAGCGGACGGCTACCCAGCCTTTGCTGCCGGGGAACTCCCAATAGAGATATTCGTGCTGCGGTTGTCTGCGCCCTTCGAGGGCCGGCAGGAACGAAATGCCGTCGGTCGCGGGGGGCTCGACCCCGGCCAATTCGCAAAGGGTCGGCATCACATCGGGGAAATAACCGACATGGTCGCTCACCTGCGGGCGGAGTTTGCCGCCCCACGCCACGATGAAGGGCATCCGGATACCGCCCTCGCGCAACGACGACTTGCCCCAGCCCTTGCCGCTGCGGAACGGGTGGGCGCTGTCGAACCACTCGCTCGACGAGCAGGAGTTCGACGCCGGGCCGTTGTCGCTCGTAATGACGATTACCGTATTTTCCCAGATGCCGAGCCGTTTGAGTTCGGCGACCAGCCCGCCTATCTGGCGGTCGAAGTAGGTGATCATCGCGGCATAGGTCGCCCGCGGCCACCGCGAGGGGAAATAACCCTTGCCCTCGATGGGTTGTTCGTCGCCGAATTTACGCACGTAGTACTGTACGTCGGCATCGGGCGCCTGCATCGGGCTGTGGGGGATCGGCGTCGTCCACATCAGGAAGAACGGCCGCTCCTTGTTGGCATTCACGAATTCGAGCACCTGGTCGTACATGGCGTCGGGGCTGTATGTGCGCTGCGTGTATTTGTCGTAGCTGCGCGGGTCGTAGGGGTCGGCCCCTGCGTCGAGCGGCGTGCCCGGCGGCAGCAGTTCGTTGTCGAGGTAGACGCGCCGGTCGTTTTGCCACAGGAAGGGCGGGTAGTAGGTGTGCGCCTGTCGCTGGCAAATGCAGCCGTAATAGGTGCCGAAGCCCATTTTATTGGGCGTACCCTCCGTCGCGGGGCCTCCGACGCCCCATTTGCCGATCATGGCCGTGGCGTATCCGGCCTGCTGCATGACCGAGCCGAGCGTCGGGGTGCCGGCTTCGAGCGGAGCCTGTCCTTCGAGCGTCGAATCGCGCAGCATTGCCTCGTGGTTCCAGACGTCGCCCCGCCATTCCATCTCGTCGTTGGCGCGGATCTGAGCATGGCCGGCGTGACGCCCCGTCAGCAGGCCGCAGCGTGCCGGCGAAGAGAGCGGTGCCGCAGAGTACATGTCCGTGAAGCGGATGCCGAGTTCGCTCAGGGCGTCGATGTTGGGGGTCTCGATCTTTTGCTGTCCGTAGCAACCGAAGTCGCCGTAGCCTGCGTCGTCCATCAGGATGAAGATCACGTTGGGGCGCGGAGCCGGGTTTTCCGTACACCCCGCTGCGGCCAGTGCGGGAATGGCCGTCAGCAATGTCCGGGGGATTGATGTTTTCATGGATTGCTTTTTGGGTTGTTTTTTTTGCTGTTAGATGCAAAAATAATAAAATAAGAATAAAAAAAAGATCGCAAAAAAGAAAGTTTTTTGCGGTCTATCTCTGGTCGAAGAAACTCCCCTTTGTTTATCGGGGCGGTCGGGGAGGGGTGTTTTCGGGCGGTGATCGGCTGCCCTGTTCCCCTTGGTGTTTCAGGATTTTGCAGGGCCGGGTACGAAAAAGCCCCTGCCGCGGCAGGGGCTTTTGGGTGATATGTCGTGGCCGCTTTAGCGGTCGCCGAGGCAGCGGTGCGCCCGGTGGAGCTGGAGCGAGAGCGAACAGGCGGCGACCCCGGCGAAGAGCAGCGAGATGCCGACCCATACGATGACGGCCGTGGTGCCGAATACGAGCGGCTGGAAAAGAATCCAGAGCGAACAGAGCAGCAGCAGGATGCCGCTGAAAATTGTCCAGCCCGACCCGGCGATCTGCATGGCGCCCATGTCGCTGCCGAGCCCGATGGCACCGAACGCACGCAGCATGAGCCAGAACCCGAGGAATATCGGGAGCGTAGCGGCCGAAAGCGCGACGTTGAAAATCAAGATGATGCCCAGCACGATCTCGATGATGCCGCCCGCCAGCATCCAGCCGCGTCCGGTGATGAAATGTTTGTTGACCGATGAGAGTACGACTTCGAGGATGCCCGAAATCAGCATCAGCCACCCGAACAGGAGCGACATGCCCAGGTAACTTTGTGTGGGGTAGACGAATACGAGGATGCCGACTACGAACAGGGCGATGCCGATGATAAGCAGCAGCCACCAATAGCGCACGGCGCGTTTCGAATTTTCGATCAGGGTTGAGAAATTTTCCATAGCATACGGATTTTCCCTCCCTTAAAGCAATTTACATACCAGAGTTCCCGACGGTTCGATCGGCGGATGGTTGGTCTGGGATGTACGCCGTATATTCCTTTCGCGGCAGGCGGACGCCTGTCTGCGGGGCTGGGCGTTCTGCCCTGCGGGCGGCCGGGAAATAGGAATGCCCGTTACCGGCCGGAATGCCGGGCTCCGGTTGCCGGGCTCAGGGTACGGGGACGGCTGCGGGTGCATTCCGCAACGGGACTACTTCGCCGATCTCGGGGCGCAGTACATGCAGTGCGGTGTCTGCGGCCAGTGCCGCTTCGGTCGCCAGGGGTTCGTCCCAACGGTGTCTGGCGAGGGCGAACTTGGAGTGGTGGACGGTTATGATCTGCTTGGCACCCAGTTCTTTGGCCGCCAGGGAAAGTTGGTCGGGCATCGTGTGGATGTATTTCCATGCTTCGTTGTACTGTCTGTTTTCGAGGATCGCCAGGTCAATGCCGGGGAACTGCCGGCCGATCTGCGCGAAATGCTTGCCGTAACCGCCGTCCCCGCCCATGTAGACCTGCCGTGCCGGGGTTTCCAGCAGGAACGATGCCCACAACGTCCGGTTGGGATTGAGTCCGCGTCCCGAAAAGTGCCGCGACGGCAGGCAGTGCACCGCGAACCCGTCGCCGAGCGCAGCCGTTTCGTGCCAGTCGAGTTCGATGATTTTCTCCGGCTCGAAACCCCAGTATTCGAAATGCTCCCCGACGCCGAGCGGGCAGACGACCTTCCCGATCCGGGATTTGAGTTCGGTGACCGTCCGGTAGTCGAGGTGATCCCAGTGGTCATGCGTGATGACGAGCAAATCCACGTCGGGCATGTCGCCGGGACGGTAGATGTCGGTGCCCTTGAAAGGCCTGTTGAGGAAGGAGAACGGTGCGGCGGCCCGGAATACGGGGTCGACGAGCACACGCCGCCCTTCGGCCTGGAGCAGGTAGGAGGAGTGCCCGAACCACACCAGCAGGTTGCTGTCCCGATCCAGTGCGCGCAGGTCGGTCTTGAGGGCCGGGACGGCCGCGTCGGGGCGCAGCCCCTCCTTTTTTCGGAACAGGAATTCGAGGATGCCGCTCAGGCGGCTTTTGTCGCCCGTCATCATCGGGCTTGCTTCCAGGTTGCGGAACTGCCCGTCGCGGTAGTTCGGCGATTGCAGGATGCGTTCGAGCCGGCTGCCCCGCGGCAGGCGTCCGAAGGCCGGGAGGTTGAGGATTATCAGGCCGGCGATCGCGGCGGCGAGTATTATTCCTGTCAGGATTCCCATTGTGCGTCTTATTTTCGTGCTGGACATATCGTTTCCCACTGGTTGTACGGTGCAAAGATACCGTTTCCTGCGGAATTGCGGTTATACGGATTACGGTTTGGGTTACCATAATCCCCGAAATCTTTGCCGGCACCCGGAGGGCATCCTGGAAATGCCCCGCTGCATTTTGTCGTGCAAAGGGGAATTCCGGGCTGTTTTGAATGCCGGATAGTCGGAATAGTTGCTAAAATTTCCATTTATTATACGATTTATATGCCAATTTTTATAATTTTGTACTTAATTGTTCCATAATAGTGATGCCTTTTACGTATTGTCTGAGAAAATTGTGGCCGCTGCACAGGGGATGGAAGTGCATGGCGGCCCTGCTTGCCTGCCTGTGCCTGTTGCCGGACATGGCGGCGCATGCCCAGTCCCCGCCCCGGAAGGTGGTTGTCAACGGCCGTGTCGCCGATGAATCGGGCGATCCCGTCGCCGGGGCTACCATTGTCGAACGGGGTACCTCGAACGGGGTCGCGACCCTTTCCGAAGGCGAATTCTCGATCGCCGTCCTGCCCGGTGCCGTGCTCGATGTCTCGTGTCTGGGGTATATCGACCAGAGTATCGGGACGGGAACCCGTACCGAATTCGAAATCGTGTTGCAGGAGGATGTGAAGGCGATCGCCGAGGTGATCGTGACGGCGCTGGGGCTCGAACGCAACTATGCCGACCTGACCTATTCGGCCGATAAGATCAGGGGGGCGCAGCTCACGGCGGTGAAGGATCCCAACTTGATCCTGTCGCTTTCGGGCAAGTCGGCCGGCGTGCAGGTGAACAAGAACTCCTCGGGTGCGGGCGCTTCGGCCAAGGTAAGCATCCGCGGCGTGCGGTCGGTCGCCAGCGACAACCAGCCGCTCTATGTGGTCGACGGTATGCCCATTCTCAATTCGACCCCCGAGCAGGCCTACTCGGCCATAGGCGGTGTGGCCGATGCCGGGAACCGCGATGGCGGCGACGGCATTTCGAACCTCAACGCCGAGGATATCGAGAGCGTCTCGATCCTCAAGGGTGCCCCGGCCGCCGCCTTGTACGGCAGTCAGGCCGCCAACGGCGTGATCCTCATTACGACCAAAAAGGGCAATGCCCGCAAACAGCAACCCGTGACGTTCACTTCGAACCTTACGCTCCAGTCCCCCTTCAGCCTGCCTGCGTTCCAGAACCGTTACGGGGTGAGCGACGGGGTGGAAAGCTGGGGCGCCCGTGCGCGGATGAAGACCTACGACAATGCGGGCGATTTTTTCCGGACGGGGATCACGGCGATGAATGCGGTCTCGGTTTCCTCCGGGTCGGAACAGGTGCAGAACTATTTTTCCTATGCCAATACGGCCGAGCGGGGAATCACGGGTTCGAACCGCTTGATGCGCCATAACTTCAACCTGCGCACCACGACCGGGCTTTTCCGGCAACGGCTCAAGCTCGACGGGAATATCAGCTTCATGCGCCAGGTGGTCGAGGACAAACCCGTGCCGGGCGGTTTCTATATGAACCCGCTGGTCGGGCTTTACCGCTTCCCCCGCGGGGTGGACATCACGCCTTACCGGGAGCATTTCGAGGTCTATGACGCCGGCCGCAAACTCAATGTCCAGGATTGGATCGCCCCGAGCGACGATTTCGAGCAGAACCCCTACTGGGTCGTCAACCGCATCCGCAGCAGGAGCCTGCGCAACCGGGTCATGGCCTCGTTTACCGCCGATTGGAAGGTGAACGGCTGGCTGCGGCTCAAGGCGCGCGGCAATGTGGACTATGTGAATGACAAGGTGCGGCAGAAATTCTATGCTTCGACGGCGCCTGCGCTGGCCGGTGCCAACGGGCGCTATATCGAGAGCAGCTACTCGGAAACCCTGTTCAACGGCGAGGTGCTGGCGATGTTCGACAAACGCCTCTCCCCGGACTGGGAGTTCAGCGCGACCGCAGGTGCGGGGCTGAACGACCGGACGGTCAATTCGCTGCGTATAGATTCCAAGACGGCGTCGCTCTATTTCCCCAACGTGTTCAACGTCGCCAATATCGTCATGAACGGTTCGGCCTATGTCGACGAACAGATCGATGCGCGGCGCCAGACGCAGTCGCTTTTCGCCACGGCGTCGTTCAAGTATGCCGGAAGCCTCAATTTCGAAGTCACGGGACGCAACGACTGGGCATCGACGCTCGCCTACACCTCGCACGAAGGCAGCGGGTTCTTCTATTATTCGGCTGGCGCATCGTGGGTGATCGGCAAGATGTTCGAACTGCCCCGGTGGATTTCGTTCGCCAAGGTGCGCCTGACATGGAGCCGCGTGGGGAACGACATCCCCATGTTCATCACCAATCCTAAGTCGCACGTCACGGCCGGAGGGGGCATCAATGCCGCCGACGCCGCCCCCGGCACCGACCTCAAGCCGGAGATGACCAACGCCCTCGAGGCGGGGCTCGAATGGCGGTTCCTCGACGACAGGCTGGGCATCAACCTGACCTACTACAAGACCAATACGCACAACCAGTTCTTCAAGCTTCCGGCCCTTTCGGGCGAGGCGTACGCCTACCGTTACGAGAATGCGGGCAATATCGAGAACCAGGGCGTCGAGGTGTCGCTGAACGCTTACCCGGTTTACGGAGGTGCGCTGACGTGGCAGTCGACGGTGAACTTCGCACATAACAGGAACCGCGTGATAAAACTCCATGACGAGCTGCGCGAATATGTCTACGGTCCGTCGAGTTTTTCATCGTCTTATGCCATGAAACTCGTCGAGGGCGGTTCGATCGGCGATATTTACGGGCGGGCGTTCGAGCGCGACGCAATGGGGAGGATCGTCTACGAGGCCGAAGGCGATTCCGCCGGGTTGCCCCGCACCGTGGGCGACGGCAATACGGTGAAGGTCGGCAATGCCAATCCCGTGTTCTCGCTCTCCTGGGGCAACACGTTCTCCTATAAGGGCATGTCGCTGTCCGTGCTGCTGGACTGCCGCTATGGCGGACGGCTCCTGTCGCAGACGATGGCCGACCTGGATTCCTACGGGGTGTCGGCCGCAACGGCCGATGCCCGCGACCGGGGCTGCGTGATGCTCGAAGGGCAGCGGATCGACGACGTGAAGGGTTTTTACAAACTGGTCGGCGGCCGCGCAGGTGTGACCGAGTATTACATGTACGATGCGACGAACATCCGGCTCCGCGAACTGGCGGTGTCCTATGCGCTGCCGCAGCGTCTGATGCGCCGTACGCGGGTATTCAGCGGCATGACCGTGTCGCTGGTGGCGCGCAACCTCTTCTTTATCTACAATGCCGCGCCGTTCGATCCCGACCTCGTCCTTTCGACGGGCAACGACAACCAGGGGATCGACGTCTACGGCATGCCGACCGTACGGAGCTTCGGCTTCAACATAAAACTGGAGTTCTGAGAATCATGAAGCGCTTTTACATATATCTGTTCGCCGCATTTTGCACAGTCTTTTTGGGTGCCTGCACGGGGAATTTCCGGGATATGAACGACGACCTCACGGGGATTTCGGACGAGGATCTCGAGGCCGACGACAACGGCTTCGGATACCGCCTGCAGATCGTACAGCAGGGGATTTATTTCAACTACGATTTCGGCAAGGGCAAGAACTGGCCGTTCCAGATGACGCAGAACCTCAATGCGGATATGTTCTCGGGCTATATGCACGATCCCAAACCGTTGCAGGGCGGCAGCCACAACTCCGATTACAACCTGCAGGACAGTTGGAACAGCGCCATGTGGCAGTTTACCTATTCCTACGTCATGCCCCAGATTTACCGGCTGGAGCAGACGGCACGCGAGAAGATGCCGCCGTTCTATGCCATTACGAAGATACTCAAAGTCCTGGCCATGCACCGCGTGACGGACTACTACGGGCCGGTGATATACAGCCATTTCGCCGACCGCGGCAGCGAATATGTGCCCGACAGCCAGCAACAGGCCTACAATTGTTTCTTCGATGACCTGGACGAGGCGGCGGACATCCTGGCGGCCTGGGTCGAGGAGCAGCCCGAGGCCGGCGAGTTTTCCAGGTTCGACCTGCTTCTCGACGGCAGCTATACGGCCTGGCTCCGTTTTGCCAACTCCCTGCGCATGCGCCTTGCCGTGCGTATCGCAGTTGCCGCGCCCGAAAAGGCCCGTGCGGAATTCCGGAAGGCGGCGCAGGCGGCCGGAGGGGTGATCGAGACCAGTATGGAGAATGCCGCCGTGAAGACCTCGGGCACCTATTCCAATCCGTTGGGCGAGATCAACCTGAACTGGAACGAGGCGGCCATGAACGCTTCGATGGAATCCGTACTGACCGGGTACGGGGATCCGCGGCTGGAGAAGTTTTTCAAGCCCTGCGGCAGCGACCTGGTCATTGCCGGCGATGCGGGCGACGGGACGGTCGTCCTGAAGGGGCAATACCATGGAATCCGTCAGGGGACGGGGTTCTCGCATAATTATTACGCGGCATTTTCCCGCCTTACGGTGGATACGGATACCGATGCCGTCCTGATGACGGCGGCCGAGGTGTGGTTCCTACGTGCCGAAGCGGCATTGCGCGGCTGGACGGACGAAGATGCGGAGCGCTGTTACCGCAACGGCGTTGCGGCATCGTTCGCGCAATGGCAGCTGTCCGGGGCCGAAAGCTACCTGGGGAGCGACGCCATGGCTGCCGATTACCACGATCCGGTAGATCCGGGGAACGACATTGCCGCCCGGTGCCGCGTGTCGCCCCGCTGGGACGCTGCAGCGGACGCCGAACTGAAGCTCGAGCGGATTATCACCCAGAAATGGATTGCCATGTATCCCGAAGGGTGCGAGGCCTGGGCCGAACAGCGGCGGACGGGATATCCTCGCCGCGGAAAATACCCGCGAGAAAGCCGGAGCCATAGGAGTCTCCCGCGCCGACGGTGTTGACGAGCTTTGCAGCC